>Ga0102592_1000088_pt1 | contig 286686 bp, 244 predicted proteins | sample AraplaCol_mMF_r2_FD_76861 | JGI IMG/M metagenome (GOLD analysis project Ga0102592, IMG submission 76861) | Arabidopsis root microbial communities from North Carolina, USA - plate scrape MF_Col_mMF_r2 (SPADES assembly) (version 2) | ecosystem: Host-associated > Plants > Roots > Endosphere...
CTGGTGCACCGCGGCCTCACCACGCTGGACGTGCTGGTGATCGGGCTGGTCGTGATCATGGTGTTCGAGAGCGCGCTCAACATCCTGCGCTCCTACGTCTTCAGCCATACGACCAGCCGCATCGACGTGGAGCTGGGGGCGCGGCTGTTCCGGCACCTGCTGAGCCTGCCGCTGGCCTACTTCCAGGCGCGGCGCGTGGGCGACTCGGTGGCGCGGGTGCGCGAGCTGGAGAACATCCGCCAGTTCCTGACCGGCAACGCGCTGACGCTGGTGCTGGACGTGCTGTTCTCGGTGATCTTCATCGCGGTGATGTTCACCTACAGCGCGACGCTGACGCTGATCGTGCTGATCTCGCTGCCGCTGTACCTGGTGCTGAGCCTGTCCATCGTGCCGGTGCTGCGCGGGCGGCTCAACGAGAAGTTCGCGCGCGGCGCGGAGAACCAGAGCCTGCTGGTGGAGACGGTGACCGGCATCCAGACGGTGAAGGCCAGCGCGCTGGAGCCGCAGATGGCGCGCAAGTGGGACGAGCAGCTGGCGGCCTACGTGTCGGCGTCGTTCCGGACGCAGACGCTGGCGCAGTACGGCAACGAGGGCATCAACCTGATCGGCAAGCTGGTCAACGCCGCCACGCTGTGGTGGGGCGCGCAGCTGGTGATCGAGGGTCACTTGAGCGTCGGCCAGTTCATCGCGTTCAACATGTTCGCGGGCCGTGTGGCGCAGCCCATCATGCGCATCGCGCAGATGTGGACGGACTTCCAGCAGACGGGCATCTCGATGGCGCGGCTGGGCGACGTGCTGAACACGCGCACGGAGCTGCGCTCGCAGAGCGCCGGCGCGATGCCGCGCGTGCGGGGCGATGTGACGCTGGAGAACGTCACCTTCCGCTACCGGCCCGATGCGCAGCCGGTGCTGCACGGCGTGGACCTGACGGTGCAGGCCGGGGAGATCATCGGCATCGTGGGGCGCAGCGGCTCGGGCAAGAGCACGCTGACCAAGCTGCTGCAGCGGCTGTACGTGCCGGAGTCCGGGCGCGTGCTGGTCGACGGGCAGGACATCGCCGTGGCCGACGCGACGCAGCTGCGCCGCCAGGTGGGCGTGGTGCTGCAGGAAAACATGCTGTTCAACCGCTCGGTGCGGGAGAACATCGCCATCGCCGATCCGGCCGCGCCCATCGAGGCGGTGATGCAGGCGGCCAAGCTCGCCGGCGCGCACGACTTCATCGCGGAACTGCCAGAGGGCTACGACACGATGGTGGGCGAGCAGGGCACGGGCCTGTCGGGCGGGCAGCGGCAGCGCATCGCGATCGCGCGGGCGCTGTTCGGGCAGCCGCGGGTGCTGATCTTCGACGAGGCCACCAGCGCGCTCGATTACGAGAGCGAGGCCATCATCCAGAAGAACATGCGGGCGATCTGCCAGGGGCGGACGGTGTTCATCATCGCCCACCGGCTGAGCGCGGTGCGCCACGCCCACCGGATCATCGCGATGGAGAAGGGCCGCATCGCGGAGATGGGCAGCCATGACGAGCTGATCGCGATGCCGCAGGGGCTTTACGCGCACCTGTGGCGCATGCAGGGCGAAGGAGGCTCGGAATGAGCGCGGAACTGGTGGAGGGCGCCGGTGCGCCCGGGATGAGCGCGACGAGCGAAGGGGCGGAGGCAGCTCAGAAGCCGCGTCATCCGGTGCGAGAGCTGCTGGGGCGGTATGCCGCGGTGTTCAAGGCCGCGTGGGAGCGGCGCGAGGAACTCGCCGGTCCGCGCCGCATGGCCGACGAGCGGGCCTTCCTGCCCGCCGCGCTGGAATTGCAGGAGACGCCGCCGCATCCGGCGCCGCGTCGCGCGGCGATCGCGATCTGCACGCTGTTCGTAATCGCGCTGCTGTGGGCGCTGATCGGGCAGATCGACGTCGTCGCGGTGGCGCAGGGGCGGGTCATCGTCAGCGACCGCAGCAAGACGATCCAGCCGCTGGAGACCAGCGTGGTGCGCGAGGTCTTCGTGAAGGACGGCGACAAGGTGAAGGCGGGGCAGCTGCTGATCGCGCTGGATTCGACGATGACGGAGGCGGACAGCCACCGCGTCGACAAGGAGCGCGTGGCGGCGTTGTCGGAGGTGCTGCGCTCGCGCGCGCTGCTGCAAGCGCTGACGGGCGGCGGCGCGCCGCAGTTGACGGAGGCCTCGATGAGCTCGATGCCGCGCGAGGACGCGAACAGCGCGCGCTTCCAGCTGCAGAGCGAGTGGGCGGACATCTCCGCGAAGCTGGCGAAGCTGCAGGCGGAGCTGGAGCGCCGGGACGCGGAGATCGCGACGGCCAAGCAAGTGGTCGAGAAGCTGCAGAGCACAGTGCCGATGGCACAGCAGCGCGAGCGCGACTACAAGGCGCTGAGCGATCAGGGCTTCGTCGCGGGCCATGCGGGGCAGGACCGGACGCGGGAGCGGATCGAGCAGGAAAAGGACCTCGGCACGGCGATCGCGCGTGAGCGCGAGACGCAGGCGGCGCTGGCGGAATCGCGCGGGTCGACGGCGTCGTTCCGGGCGGAGACGCTGAGGACGTTGCGGGATCGGGAGGCGCAGGCGGATCTCAAGTTGAAGCAGCTCGCTGAAGAAGGCGCGAAGGCCAACAAGCGCAATCAGCTGACGAAGCTGACCGCGCCGGTGGATGGCACGGTGCAGCAGCTAGCGGTGCATACGGCAGGCGGCGTCGTGACCGAGGCGCAGGTGCTGCTGGTGCTCGTGCCCGATGAGGCCGAGGTGACCGCGGAAGTCGTGCTCGAGAACAAGGACATCGGCTTCGTGCGCGCCGGACAGGAGGCGGAGATCAAGCTCGAGACCTTCCCGTACACGCGCTACGGCACGGTGGCAGCGACGGTGAAAAGCGTGAGCGCGGATGCGGTCAACGACGAGAAGCTCGGGGCGATCTTTCCGGTGACGCTGGTGCTGGGGAAGGGCGTCATCGATGTGGATGGGAAACAGGTGAGGCTGGCCCCCGGCATGAATGTCACCGCAGAGATCAAGACCTCGCAACGCCGCGTGATCCGGTATCTGTTTGATCCGGTGAAGCAGCATGTGGATGAAAGTATGAGGGAAAGATGATGCGCACAAACGATCTTGTCATTGGCCTGTTCGTGGTCGCCCTGCTGCTGGCAGCGTGCGGCGACGGCGATCGGACTGTGAGTCCGTCTGCGAGCTCTGCGAGCGCCTCGAGCTCGCCCCCACGACAGGTCCATGCCCGATTCGGCGGTGCGCTGGTCAGCATCCCGGCGGAGTTCGCCCAGGGCGTCGAGTACGACGGAGAACCCACGTGGAAGCCGGTCCCGGGAGACGCCGGCGAACGGCGGGGCAATGATCCGAAGATCAAGAGTTTCGGCTTCGAGTTCAGGTATCCGGACAAGACCGGGCCTGCCAACAAGGCCGCTGCACAGGAACGTGCGCGTTTGTCACCGGCCGACTCGCCCTGGATCTTCGTCGGGTTGAAGTCCGGCGAGCTCTATCCGGGACCGGGCGGTGTGCAGCGCATTGCGGCCGGTGTCCTGAACACGCCGGATCCCCGCACCGGCGCCGCGTACGCGCGCGCTGCGCAGGACACCTGCGGCCTGGAGACCTATGTCCTTCAGGGAGAACTGACGCAGGCACAGCGGGAAGACGCCAAGGACATCTTCGTGGCGCGCGACGGCACCGGTCAGGCGCGGACTTTCCTCGAATGCAGCAACCGGAGTGTCCGCAGCGCGCCGTGCACGCAACGCTTCGATCTCGAACCGCGGCTTCATGCCTCGGTCTATCTGCTGTATCCCCGCACGCAGATGTGCGAGTGGTCCGGCATCCAGCAGGCGACGAGAGAGGTCACCGAAAGCTTCATCCGGCCGTCCAGGTAATGGCGACCGCGATTCATCAAAGACTCGATTCGACAGGGAGATATAGACAATGGCTCAGAAAGTCAGCGCGACACAGATCCAGCAATACATCGCAGCAGTTCAATCCGGGGGCGTCGTTGCCGCACAGCAGATGTACCAGGCCTTCCTCGGCCTGGGTTACGACTACGCCGGGTGGGCGCTCGGCGTGGCGGCGGGCAGCTCGATCACCGGGCGCGAGGCGTACGACTTCTTGTCCAACACGGCGTTGGCCGGGGTCGGCAGCGATGCGTGTCGCAATCTCACGGCCACGCAGGTCGATCGAATCAAGATCGACATGGCCCAAGCCTTCCTGAATACGTTGCTGAAGAACGCCAACGAGAACGGCGGCGTGGTCGAGCAGGACGTCACCTACCGGGAAACCGAGAAGTTCCACTCCGAAGTGTTCCTGGACAACGGACTCTCCATCGAGAACTGGACCCTGAAAGTCCCGATGGACATCGTGCTCCAGATGCAGGGGGAGGCCGGTGCGGAGTCCATGTGGAAGCAGATCCGGGACACGCAGGGCACCGGGCTGGACGCGCTCATCGCAAGCGGTTTCCTGGCCGACGTGGTGCAGGGTGCTGCCCTGGTCGCGACTGATGCGACGGACAGGCAGCGTGCGCGGGATTGGCTCAGCGCGGTGATCTATCCCGGGTTCGTCGACAAGGCGGTGAAGCTGTTCGGCGACTTCTGGACAACGGAAGTCAAGCAGAGGTTCACGGAGCTGAGTGCCTCCGTGAGCGGCACCACGATTTCCGACGCCCTTGGTCGGACCGGTGCTGCGCTGATCGAGCAGTTGATGAAGGGGCCGCCGCAATCCGGCTATCCGGCAGCGGGAGACCGCGATCGGTTCCTCAACAACTTCAATGAGGCCATGCTGCTGCTGCCGACCTCGATGCGCACCGAGGTGGTCAGCAAGACGCTCGAGCGAGCCTATGCGCAGTGGAAGCTGGGCGTAGGCGCTTTCGCCGGCAAAGACTGGGCCGAGATCGAGAAGCGGATCCAGGGCATCTACGGCGGCGCCTTCCTTGACCGAACCCTGATCGCCGGCATCGTGAAGGCCTTCAACATCGCGCTGAAGACGGTCTCGCCCATCGTGCTGGACCTCGACGGAAACGGCATCGATCTGATTGGTTTCGACCAGGGAGTCAATTTCGATCACGACGGCGACGGCTTCGCGGAACGTACGGGTTGGGTCCACGGTCGGGACGGACTGCTCGTGCTGGATCGCGACCACAACGGCGAGATCGACAGCGGCCGGGAGCTGTTCGGCTCCGAGACGATCCTGTCGGACGGCACCAAGGCCGTCAACGGTTTCCATGCGATGTGGGAACTCGACATCAACCAGGATCGACGGCTTGATGCCGACGATCCGCGATTCGCCGAGTTGCGGGTCTGGGTCGACGAGAACTCCGACGGCAAGGCTCAATCCGTCGAGCTCCGCTCGCTGGCCCAGGTGGGGATCAAGAGCATCTCGATCGATCACACCTGGACGCAGGATCGCGGCAAGACGGATCAGTACGGCAACGAGGCGACGGACCAGGGGAGCTTCGAGTGGGTCGACGGCACGGTGGGCCGTCTCGTCGACGTGTGGTTCGCCGTCGAGCGGTCGATCAGCGAGTCGACCGTGCTGATCGCCGAAACAGCCGAGGTGGCGGCATTGCCGGAACTGCCCGGCTTCGGCGTCATCCCGAGCCTGCATCAGGCTCTCCTGCGCGACGCAAGCGGCAAGCTCAAGGGGCTGGTTCAGGCCTTCATCGAGGCCGAGGGGGAAACCGAGCGTCGCCAGGTGCTGGAGCATCTCCTGTTCACCCTGGCCGGCGCCGACGACAAGGCCAGGAACAGCCGCGACATCTATATCGAGGACGGTCGCTGGCTGTACGTGCTGGAAGCGATCACCGGTCGGAAGTATTACCAGAGCGCCGGCACCAACGAAGACACACCCAATCCCGGACCCAACGCAGGACGCGTGCTCACGCTGGCCTATCACCAGTACGCGGACAGCATGTACGCGCAACTGATGGTCCAGACGCGGCTGAAGCCCTTCTTCGACGCCATCAGGACCACCGTGGACATCTCGACCGGGACGATCTCCACGGACATCTCCGCGGCGATGACCGTGCTGGAAAACAAGTTCAACGCCGGCGATGTGGATGCGGCGGAGATCGGCAAGGTCCTGCGCGCCAACGGTCAACATGGCGAAGAGATCCTGACCAAGGTGCGCAACGCCTCCGCCGGGCTCCAGGGCGCGTTCGGGACCTGGCTCAACTCCGTTCTGACGCTCGGTACCCTGGGCGGCGTCTACCGCGACGTGCTGGTGGGAGGCGTCTCGGACGACACCATCCTCGCCGGCGGCGGCGACGACCTCATCGACGGCTGGGACGGCAACGACACGTTGGTCGGCGGCGAAGGCAACGACACCTATCGCGTCGCCGCCGGGGCCGGGAACGACATGATCCTCGACGAGGAAGGGGGCAGGGATAGGGTCGAATTCGGCGCGGGCATCTCCGCGACCGGCATGAAGATCGTGCGCGCCGGCTTCGATCTGCTCGTGACCTTTGAAGGCGTATCGAACAGGCTGACGATCGGCAACTGGGGCGCGCATTCGGCTTACCAGATCGAGGAGCTGGTTTTCGCCGACGGCACGGTGGTGAAGATGGCGGATCTGATGACGCGGTACGGGGCCTTGCAGGGGGATGCGGGCAACAACCAGCTGGTCGGCGACAACGGCGCGAATGTGCTGAATGCGCCGGATTTCCTGAACGCATCGACCTGGGCGCCCGTTTACGACCCGACCTTGCGGGACGGCTATGTCGACAACTCCCGCGGGGGCGCGGACACCCTGATCGGCGGCGCTGGCGACGACGTCTATTACACGACGTCGAGCAACGGGGAAGCTCGGCCGTTCATCCACCATCCCAACGATCTGGGCGTGGCGGACGAGACGATCGTCGAACTGGCAGATGGCGGGCATGACACCGTCGTCACGACGGCGTATCACGAGACCCTCGCCGACAACGTGGAAGACCTGGTCACGTTCAACGCGCAGGACTACTTCTACACCGACAGCGGACGCCATATCGAGCACACGTACACCGGCAACGCGCTGGATAACGTCATCGACGCGAGCCGTCTCAATGGGGCGGTGCGGATCGACGGCGGTGCCGGCGCCGATACGCTCATCGGAGGAAGCGAGTCGAGCGACGTCTTCGTCATCGACAATGTGGGCGATGTGGTTCGCGGCGATAAGGAGAGCGACCGTTGGGGCACCGTGGACGCGGTGGAGGCCTCGATCTCGTACGCGCTGACCGCAGGTGTCGAGAACCTGACGATGACGGGATCGAACGCGACCGTCGGGACGGGCAATGCGAAGAACAACGTGCTCGATGGCAGCCTCAATGCTGCCGCCAACACGTTGGTGGGCGGACTGGGCGACGACTTCTACCGGGTCGACGCGTCGGACGTGATCGTGGAAAAGGACGGCGAAGGCTTCGATACGGCGGTGATCGTCTCGGCGGTGGCAGGATCGATGTTCAAGCTCGACCTCGCCGCTTCGGTGGAGCGCCTCATCCTGGACGAGGCGGTGGGTGAGGTCGGCGTGATCGGGTCCGACCTGAACGACAACTTCGCCGGGAACTCGAAGCGCAATGTGTTGATCGGCGGTGCGGGCAACGACGTCATGGACGATGGCGGGATCCGGGACCCGCTGTGGGGGCGCTACATCGTGTCAGGCCAGGATGTGCTGGACGGCGGTGCGGGCGACGACCTCATCTACACGCATGGCGACTACGACTTCATCACCGGCGGGGCCGGCAACGACACGATCTCGCTCGTCTTCGACGATCGTGGCTCCGCCCGGGTGTTCTTCAACCGCGGCGACGGCGCCGACTGGCTGACCGAGACGACCGTCGGTTCGGTGGACATCGAGTACGGCGCCGGGGTCGACGCCTCCGAGCTCGTGATGTCACGCCAGGGAGACAGCCTCGAACTGAGGCTCGGGACTTCGGCCGATTCGATGACCTTCAGCCAGGCGTTCGTCGATCCGGGCTCGGAGCCGTTCCGCTCGACGCTGGGCACGGTGACTTTTGCCGGCGGGTTCGAACTCAGCCGCGCGGAGGTGCGGGCGCGCTTCGTCAACGGCAACGTCAACGCCGTGACCGAGGACGGTGACCTGATCATCGCCGGGAGCGGGGCGGACGCGCTGTCGGGTGCGGGCGGCGACGACCGCATCTCGGCGGGAGCGGGAGACGACGACATCACCGGTGGCCTGGGCAATGACTCGCTGTACGGCGGGCAGGGCAACGACGTCTACCGCTTCAATGTCGGCGACGGATTCGACATGCTGGTCGACGTGGGCGGCGTTGACACCCTGGTGCTGGGAGCCGGCCTGAACGAGGCGGACATGGCCGTCAGCGCCTGGTGGCCGAACGACCTGATCCTGTCCTTCGGCAACGACGGGATCCGCATCAAGGACGGTCGCATCGAAGGCGCGGCGACGACCATCGAGTTCGTGCGCTTCGCCGACGGGACCGTGCGCGACATCGCGTACCTGCGCTCGCTGGAAGCGATCCGGGGCAGCGACGAGAACGACGATCTCCTTGGCGACGTCGGCAACGAGCGTCTGCTGGGTCTGGCCGGCAATGACACGCTGGACGGCGGTGGGGGCACCGACACGCTCATCGGCGGCCTGGGCGACGACACCTACGTGGTCGACAGCAATGACGACGTGGTCGTCGAGGAGACGAACCAGGGCACCGACCTCCTGCGGAGCTCGGTGTCTTACACGCTATCGGCCAATGTCGAGAACATCGTGCTTACCGGCACGGCCCCGATCTCGGCGACCGGCAACGCGCTGAACAACAAGCTCGAAGGCAACGCAGGTGCGAACCGGCTGGACGGCGGTCTGGGCGCGGACGCGATGAAGGGCGGCGCGGGCGACGACACCTACGTGGTGGACAACTCCGGCGACACCGTCACCGAGTCGTCCAACCAGGGCACCGACAAGGTCCTGGCCAGCGTGAACTACACGCTGGGCAGCAACATGGAACAGCTGGAGCTGACCGGTTCCTCGGACATCACCGGCACGGGCAACACGCTGGCCAACGTCCTCATCGGCAACGCCGGCGCCAACGTGCTGACCGGCGGCACCGGTAACGACACGATGAGCGGCGGCCTGGGCAACGACACCTACGTCGTCGACGTGGTGGGCGATGTCGTGAACGAGAACGCCAACGAGGGCATCGACCTGGTCCAGAGCGCGGTGAACTGGACGCTCGGCGCGAGCGTCGAGAACCTGACGCTCACCGGCTCCAACGCGACCAACGGGACCGGCAACGGGCTCGACAACGTGTTGACCGGCAACGGCAACGCCAACAAGCTCGACGGTGGCGCGGGCAACGATTCGCTGGTGGGCGCCGCAGGTGCCGACTCGCTGACCGGCGGCACCGGCAACGACACGCTCGACGGCGGTGCCGGCAACGACACGATGCTGGGCGGCGCTGGAGACGACTTCTATGTCGTCGACGCCACGACCGACGCGATCACCGAGAACGCTTCCGAGGGGACGGACACCGTGCTGACCTCGGTCACGCTGACGCTGGTCGCCAACGTCGAGAACGTGACGCTCTCGACCGGCACCACAGCCCTTAGCGCGACGGGCAACGCCTCCAACAACGTGATGATCGGAAACGCCGGGGCCAACACGCTGACGGGTGCGGCGGGCAACGACACGCTGCAAGGCGGCCTGGGCAACGACTCGCTCGTCGGTGGCGCGGGGGCGGACCTGTACCTCTTCAACAAGGGTGACGGCTCCGACACGATCCAGGATAGCGATTCGACATCGGGCGTGCTGGACCAGTTGACCTTCGGCGCCAACATCACGCGCAGCGGGACGACCTTCAAGAAGGTGAGCAACAACCTGGAGATCACGTTCACGGGCACCACGACGGACAAGGTGGTGGTCAAGGACTGGTACCTGGGGGCGGCCAACCAGGTCGAGCGCGTCGTCTACGCGGACGGCACGGTGATGACCAACGCGCAGGTCAACACGGCGGCCGGGCAGCCTGCGGGATCGTCCACGGCGAAGACCGCGATGGTGAAGACCAGCGCGGATCGCGAGCTGGTCGGGACCTACCAGGAATGGCTGATCCACACCGGGTCGGACAGCACCGGCTTCGACCAGACGGTGACACGTCAGGCCGATGCGCTGATCGAGGCGATGGCGTCCTTCTCGGGCTCGTCGGGGATGGCGACGAACGCGTCGCTGCCGCTCTACACGGGCGAGTTCCGCGATCAGTTCGCCGTCTCGGCACGCTGAGGCGTGACTTCCGCGCGGCCCTTGGATTCGTCCGGCGGCCGCGCGGCGTCGCGTCGATGGACGCTTGAATCTGGAGGAAGCGCGGATGCGCGTGCTGATCATTCATCAGAACTTTCCGGGGCAGTTCCGGCATGTGGCCAAGGCGTGGTCGGAGCGGCCGGGCTGGCAGGTGGTCGGCATCGGCCGGGACACGGCGCCGGGGATGCCCGAGCTCGAACGCAGCGGCCGGCTCACGCTGATCCGCTACAAGCCGCATCGCGACGTGGGCAAGGGCCAGCACCACTACCTGCGCCGGATGGAGGAGGCCGTGCTGCACGGCCAGGCGGTGGCGCGCGTGCTGCTGAAGCTTAAGGCCAAGGGCTTCGTGCCCGACGTGATCCTGGCGCACCCGGGCTGGGGCGAGACGCTCAACGCCAAGGACGTGTTCCCCGACGCGCGGCTCGTGCACTTCTGCGAGTGGTTCTACAACGCGCCGGCCAGCGGCAACGGGCTCGATCCGGACTGGCCCGGCGCGGACATCGGCTTCGATCCCGAGTTCCCGGTGAGCTTCGACGACCGGGCGCGCATCCGCGCGTGGAATGCGCTGCACCTGCTGAACCTGGAGAACTGCGACGCGGCGATCAGCCCGACGCAGTGGCAGAAGGCGCAGCATCCGAAGGCCTACCTCGACAAGATCACCGTGGCGCACGAGGGCATCGATCTCGACGGCCTGAAGCCCGATCCCGAGGCGCGGATGACGATGCCCAACGGCGCGGTGCTGAAGGCGGGCGATCCGGTGATCACGTATGTCGCGCGCAACCTGGAGCCGTATCGCGGCTTCCATCAGTTCATGCGCGCGCTGCCGGCCATCCAGCGGGAGCACAAGACCTGCCACACGGTGATCGTGGGCGGCGACGAGGTGAGCTACGGCAGGGCGCCCGCGGCAGGCAAGACCTGGCGCCAGGTGATGCTGGAGGAGCTCGGCGATGGGCTTGATCCGACGCGCACGCACTTCCTCGGCAAGGTGCCCTATGCGGACTACAAGCGCGTGCTGCAGCTGTCAGCGGCGCATGTGTACCTGACCTATCCGTTCGTGCTGAGCTGGTCGATGTTGGAGGCGATGGCGACGGGGTGCGTTGTGGTCGGGTCGGATACGGCGCCGGTGCGGGAGGTGATTGATGACGGGGTCAATGGCCTTTTGGTCGGCATGTTCGATCGGGCACGTTTGTCGGAGCAGATGTTGGACGCGCTGGCCCTTTCGACGACGGAACGTCAACGGCTGAGCCCAACTGCGAGACATCGCGCAATGAGTTTCAGCACTGCGTCTGGCATTGGCGTGGTGGAAACGCTCTGCTTCGGTGGAGAGCAGCAGATGAGACGGAGGGCTTGATGCGATCGCGATCTTCGGATTCGGTTTCGATGCGGTGGGCAATGTTGGCGATTCCATTGCTCAGCGTGGTCATGCTCGCTGCCTGCGCTGGCATGACCCAAAGGCAAGCATCACCGCAAGAGCGGGAGGTGCTTGCGAAACGTCAGCGCGCCATGTCGATGTGGAAGACGCGTTGCGAGAAATCGGGCGTCTTCGTCCATAAAAGGATTGAGAACGTAGACGGGCTCTATCTCGTCAATGTTCGAGTCCGTTCCAACTTCGGCGAGACGGCGGAGGATCAGTTCGCTCTCGACGATCCGTACGGGCATGACTCCATCGGCGAAAGCTACATGAAGAGTTTTCTTCGAGGCGCGCACCCGCGCGCGCCGGATGGTGGTCCGCCCTACCCGGACGCGCCTCGGAACGGATTCCCGTTCGTGGAGGCCATTGATCCCAGAGATGGAAAGTTGTATCGCTTCACCGGCATCGTCAAAAGCTCGCCCGGAGTGATTTCCCGACCGGAAATGGCGCGCACGCCCATCCTGAATCGCACGGCGCGGTATGGACTCCAGTATCAGGATATTTCGACTCGTCAGGAACGTGAGTTATGGATTGCCGGCAGCTCCCTGAAGCTGATCGATCTCGATACCGATGAAGTAGTCGCAGAACGTATCGGATACATGGTGGATTGGGCGCAGGGAAGTCGCGCCGGAAATAGGCTGCCGTGGTTGTGGGCTGCCGACAATGCCTGCCCCGACTTTCTCCATGGCTTACCTAGAAGGGCCCCGGCCTCTACCGCTCAGCCGGGGCAGTCTTTGGACTTTGTCGAGCGCGTTTTCAAATGAATTATTTCAGGGGATAGGGATGGGGATGGGTGATGTCACGGCTACCGAGTCGTCCAGGCTCGCGGCTCTGCAGATGGCCGCCGAGGCAGTACTCGTAAAAGGAGGCTGAAATATGCCTTATGAGCTTGAGGAACTTACCCCTCTTACATGGTAATCAATTTCTGCAAACATTCCAGAAGCGTTGGTGAATGCTGCCGCTAAACAGGGGTGGCCCGAGGTTATTCTAGGTGAGGGCATTGCTTTCAATGAAGCTCGCAATAGTTGGATTTGCAGATCGCCTGTATTGATTCGAAATGGAAGTTTTGCATGGTATCTTTTCCATCTCGAAGGCGAGACATACTGTTTCCGGGTTATGAGTCCTTCTATGCCGGCTGTTGAATTTGTGCATTTTGAACCGGCGCATGATATTAGGCCTGTCGTTCAGTTGGCGATAGCTGATGCGTTCTCGGCCTATGGCTTTTTTGGCTTGCCTGACCATGAAATGATTAAGTTTGACCCCGTATTCCTTGGTAATGGCGGGTGAGCATGGGTATTGCCTATCAACACGCGCTGATAGCTAATCAAAATCAAGATTTCAATGAGCTACAAATTTGTGCCGATGACGGCGACGGAATGGGACTTTGTTAAGGGCCATTTGCCAGAGCGGTGGCGAGTTGTGGCAATTCGCCAAGGATGGCCCGATGCCCTTTTCGGTGACGGAATCGCCTTCAATAACTCCAGAGAAAGCTGGCTGTGCCGATCACCCGTGTTCATTCGCGATCGCACCCATAGTTGGTACTTCTTTCGCTTCTCCGGAGAAGTTTCGTGTTTTCGTATTCACGATCCGCTTGACGCTCAAGTGGAGTTTGTCGGCTGCAGTCCGCCGTCTGACTTTGAACGGTTCAAGGTTGCTGTATCGGAGGCGTTTGAGGTTTATGGGTTCTATGGATTGTTTGATTCTCAAAAAATATCTACAGTGCCAAAAATTTACTCTGTGAAATTACAAAATTGGCAAGCGGCTAATTATTCAGAAGAAAGGGAGAAGTGAATGAAGAATGAACTTGAATTAAAGGGCGGTATTAAGGCTTTGAAAGGTTGTTCTGTTCTTCTGGCGCTTGCTAGTCTCGTTGCCGCCTGTGACCGAAGAATTCCGCAGCAAACCCTCGAAGAAGAAGCGCGAAGGCAAGAGGCGTGTAGGGACGAACCCTGGTGTGGGAATGTGAAGGCGCCCGCTTATGACGCTAAGACACAGGCGCGTTTGAAATGGGATGATCGTTGGTTTCTTGCGCCGATCGAATATCAGTACAACACTGGCTTGGCATTCTATTGGCCGTCCAAGAGGCCGATTGCAGTGAATCGCAAGGAGTCTGATGCAACAGATTGGATGGTTTTTCTGCTCCCGCGATCTCACGATATTCCGCCGGAGCCTCGAGGATATGGACGCATTCAGGAGGCAGAGAAGACGGGACGTCTTCTTGAACGCGTTACGTTAAGGCCAGGACTCGATCGAGTGAGGTATGTCCGAGCCTCTGCGAGCGCCGCTTCGTCGAGCGACAGAAGCTCCGTTACGGTTTATGTGGCGACAGAAAAGAGGACGCCCGATGGACAACCCCCAGTCTTTGCCTGCGCGCTGAATGCGCAGGATCCTTCTCAAGCCGGAGGCGGTGCCGGTTTTGTCTGGAAAGACCGAATCTATGTCGAAGTATTGATTCGCGCGGGCAACGTGTGCGAAGAGTGGCCGGAAATTTACGACGAGATTGAGCGCGTACTCAACCTGACAAAGGAGGCTTGATGATGGATATTTTTCTTTCTGAATCTGAACAGAACCAAGTGCGAGATATGGCTGTCGTCGCAGCCGCGAGCAGCATTCCCGGGGCATATGCATCCATTTATCAATGGGTGGCGGATCTTCTCGAAAGCAAGGGCGTATCTTCGGATAATCAAACCTTGCTTTGGCTCAGAGGCGCGACAGAGGCCAATGCTGGCCGTGGTGCGATGTCTGCCCTGATTCGGGAATACACGGCCAAGCAAATCGAACTTCGGTATGGGAAAACGATTACCGATGCACAAATGCAACTCGCTTCCGACCAGGTGGCAAGAAACCTGATTCGTGACTTGATAGGACCGGCGACGGATGAATGGCCGACCGGGAAGGTCCCGGACATTGAACGGATTGCGAGAGCGGACGCAACGGCCGTGGGTACGGTCCTTTTTTCCACGCAATACGGCATGCCGGGACGTGATGATTCCGATACCCCGTTGACGTCCAATGCTGCCTGGTCTGGAACGCTTCTCTTCGGGCTGCTCCGATCGGACCAAGCGGGACGGCTGGTCAATCAAGGTAACCTGGGACAGTTGGATACGCTCACGGACCTGCGTGACGTCCTCTATGCGCATCGCTCCTTTGCGACAGGTTTGAAAGCCGCGACACTCAGTTCCCTGTCGACCGCCGCCCAAATCGCCAATCCGGTCCTTGGCCCGTCAGCCGTTGCTCAGCTGTATCGCGACAGCAAGACCATGCTGACGACGATTGCCGCCCTCAAGACCTTGCCGGATATTCCCTTTTCTTGGAATCAGGCAGCCGTCAATTTCGCTACCAATCCGGTAGTGAAACAGGCCTTCACTTCCATCACCGAAGCGACCCCCGCTCGTCTGGTGGACATGCTGTATGGGGCGTGGGAAGGGCAGGCGCGCATCGGCACAACGACAGACGACACCCTGGATGCGCGATCGTCGGGATTCTTCTCTCAATGGACCACGAACGAATTGAAGAACAGGTCGGCGCGATTTGTCGATCTCAAGGAACTCGCGACCTTGGCTCGGACCGACGTGAACGCCCGAGCCGCATTGGCCGGCTTGTCGTTTGTTCTTCTGGACACGAAGCGTCCTGAAGATCAGGCGCTCTCACTGATTAATCCGGCAACTGGACTTGGCAACCTGAGCACGATCTGGATTGACGACAGAGCTGCGATGGTCAGCTGGCTGACCAAGCCAAGCACGCCCACCAACGGTGGCTTTGCTTCGTCTCTCTATGCCACGGGCATCGCCACGTACAGGGACTACGCAAGCGGAATCAGTTTCCGTGTCAATCCGGGCAGCGGGGTCCCGGATCCGACGAAGCCGGGCGCCCCTCCCTCCACAACTCCGGATATCAATCTTCACGACGCGCAAGCCCGCCTCTTCCTGTTTGGCTCCCGCAATGGCGACAACATGCTTGGTGGCGCCAATGAGGATCGCATCTACGGAGATGCAGGCAACGACACGATGGTCGGTGGCGCAGGTAGCGACTACATGGAAGGCGGTCTCGGCAACGATGTGATCCAGGGGGACGGCATAGCCGGCGCCGCCCCGGTGCCGGGGAAGAGGTACGAAGACACGATCTACGGCGGGGAGGGTAATGACACCGTCAGCGGCGGATTGGGCAACGACTACGTCTCTGGCGGCGTGGGCGACGACGAGTTGTATGGAGACGAAGGCAATGACTACGTCATAGGCGGTCGGGGCGCTGACAAGCTCTCGGGCGGCGATGGGAACGACTACCTGTTTGACGAAGGCGGCTCCGACACGAATACGCTCCGCGGCGATGGCGGCAACGACGTGCTGGAGATCAAAGGCGGAACCGGCATCGCCCTGCTTGACGGTGGCGGCGGCAACGACATCCTGATCGGCGGCCAGGGTGGCAACTCGTTGAATGGCGCGACGGGCAACGACAGCATCCGTGGCGGTGCGGACCTCGACATCATCAACGGTGGAGACGGTGCCGACCTGGTGGAAGCTGGAGCCGGCAACGACGAAATCACCGGCGGCAAGGGCGCCGACTACCTCAAGGGCGGCGCCGGCAGCGACACCTACAACTTCACTGGCAGAGACTTCGGTGTCGACCTGATCGAGGACGCCTCCGGTGGCGACAAGATCCTCGCCGACGGCGCAAGTCCTGGCACTGCGAGCTACAACGCCGACAAGCGCGCCTGGATTGCCGCCAATGGCATGGAGATCCGCAAGTACGACGTCGGTGGATCAACCACGCTCGCGCTGAGCTACGCTGGCGACAGTCTCAACACGATCTACCTGCGCGACTGGACCTCCGGCCGCTATGGCATCAACCTGACCGGCGAACCGACTGAGCGCGATCGCCCGCAGGTGGCTTTGACCGGACCGTTCTCCAGCGAGCTGAACAACTTCGTCGACGTCAGAACAGACAACATGTCCGCCGATGCGCTGGACGGAGGGCAGGGCAACGACGTGCTGTTCGGCACCGACGAGAGCAGCATGTTGGTCGGCGGCACCGGCAACGACCTGCTCAGCGGCTTCCGCGGGGACGATTGGCTCGAAGGCGGGGACGACAACGATGTGATCTTCACCGGAGAGGGCAAGGACTACGCCGACGGCGGCGCGGGCAACGATCTGCTGTTCGGCGGCCTGGACTTCCTGGTGGTGCGCTCGATTGACAACAAGTTGTACCTCCAGAACGACGATGCCGTTGCCGGCAGTTGGATCCTCTCCGGGAGCATCGCGACGAACACGCCGTTCGTCTACTTCGCCGGCACGCAAGCCTTTGAGGTGGCACACCCGGAACTCGCCGTCTTCGACATCAAGTTCGAAACGGAGCGAGCAAACCTCGACGGCTACGACGGACGATTCTGGTGGCATAACCCGGAGTCGGGCGACGCGAACCTGGAGCCCGCGCTGAAGCTCACGGTTCAGGTCGGCGACGTATCGCTCGGGGACAACAAGTATCTCCAGCGCTATGGCCAGCTGGACACTGTGCCGGCGAACCTCGGTCAGCCGCTGACGCTGCGGACGATCTTCCGCACCGGCGGGCGCATGCTGTTGCCTGGCTCTGGAATCGAGGGGGTCAGCCTGCATGGCGGCGCCGGCGATGACGTCGTCTATGGCACCAACAACCATGACAAGCTCACAGGCGATGCGGACAACGACCTGCTCGTCGGCTACGACGGCGATGACGAACTGGATGGCGGCGACGGGGACGATGAGTTGTCCGGAGGCGCGGGCCGCGATTTCCTGCAGGGTGGCAAGGGTGAGGACAACCTCATCGGCGGCTACGGCGCGGACGTGCTGCACGGCGGCGACAACGACGACCAGTTGTACGGCGACGCGATGAACCTGTTCCCGACCAACGCGCTCCCCCCTGGCTTGGACACCGGGCAGATGGGTGGCGACTACCTCGTCGGCGGCGCCGGCGACGACGGTCTGTGGGGCAACTTCGGCGACGACTACCTGTTCGGCGGGACCGGTGACGACTCGGTCTCCGGCGGCGAAGACAACGACCATGGCTTCGGCGAGGCCGGCGACGATGCGCTCTGGGGCGGGAAGGGCGACGACTACCTGGACGGCGGGGCCGACAAGGATTTCCTGTACGGAGGAGAAGGCAACGACCTGCTCTTAGGCGGGACCGGTGAAGACGATCTGCACGGCGAAGCTGGCGACGACATCCTCGACGGGGGCGCCAACAACGACGTCCTGTTCGGCGAGGACGGCCAGGACAACCTGCGCGGCGGTGATGGCAACGACAAGCTCTACGGCGACGGTGGCGAGTCGAAGGACGGCGACGACATCCTCGAAGGTGGCGCCGGGAATGACGAACTGTCCGGTCAGGGCGGCAGCGATCTCTATATCTTCTCCGTCGGCGACGGCCAGGACATCGTCCGCGACGACGGAGCAAGCGGCTCGCGCAATGTCATTGCGTTCAAGTTCGGCAGCGGCGAAGTCCGGGTCCTCGAACGCGATGGCACCGATCTGCTCATCAAGTACGGCACCGACGATCAGGTGCGCGTGGTCGGCTACTACCTGGGCAGCAACTTCGGCCTGGGAAGCTCGAATGAAAGCGCGTCTCCCGAAGACGGCAACGATCCGCAGAACGCGATCGCCGAGATCCGATTTGATGACGGGGCCGTCTGGGGCCGCGAAGACATCCTGGCCAAGGCACCGCCGCCGCCACCGGGCGAAGTGCCGCCGGACCCGTTCGCCGCACTGTCGTCGGCCTACTTCGTCAACGCACTGATCTCGCGCGAGACGATCAAGGCCGCGGGCAAGCACGTGTTGAGCTTCTCGTTCGCTACCCTGGTGAAGGAGGGCGTCACAGGCGCGTACTCGTTCACCGACGCACAGAAACAGTCGGTCCGGGACGCGCTGTCCCGCTTCAGCGACGTGCTGAACCTCTCGTTCGTGGAGCTCGGCAACGACGCGCAGGCCGACCTGAGCTTCCACCTCGACGACCTGATGTCCGAAGGGCTGGGGGCCTTCGCGGGCTACGCCACGCCCGCTACGGGCGAGGTGCACCTCAACAGCTCGTTCTATGCGAAATACATCCAGGACGGGTTTGGCAACGCCAAGCCGCAACGCACGCTGGACGTCGGTACCTCCGGCTTCGAAACCCTGCTTCACGAGATCGGCCACGCGCTCGGCTTGAAGCATCCGTTCGAGGCGCCGGTACTGCCGAACGCGGAGAACACGAACGCCAACACCGTCATGTCGTACACGCGACCCGACGGTCCCGCGACGCAGCTGGCCGCGTTCGACGTGGCCGCGCTGCAGCTGCTGTTCGGCGTGGCCGCGAGCATCAACGGGAACAGCGACGTCCATCAATTCGGCGCGCGCTGGGTGCAGGACAGCGGTGGCTACGACGTGCTCGACGCCAGCGCGGAAGCGCAGGGCGTGTCCATCGATCTCACACCGGGTTCCTGGAACTACCGGGGATCCCAGGCCACGAGCATCCTCGCGGACAACCAGTCGTTCCTCGGCTTCAACACGGTGATCGAGGCCGCCAGCGGCGGCGCGGGCAACGACACCTTGAAGGGCAACGCCGAAGACAACGTGCTGTACGGCGGTGCCGGCAATGACGTCCTGCAGGGCGGCGGCGGCACCGACTACCTCCAGGGCGGCGAAGGCTCGGACACCTACGTGTTCGCGTCGGGCAGCGAGGTCGACCGTGTCCAGGAGCTTGAAAACGCAGAGGGTGTCGACGTCGTGCGGATCACTGACGGACTCAAGCCGGCGGACATCCAGCTGCTGCGCCTCTACGACGACCTTGTGATCGTGCACGGCGCCGATCGGATGGTGGTGGTGAACCACTTCATCGAGCAGGCCGTCGAGGGGATCGTCTTCGACGACGGCACGCGCTGGGACGCCGCGGCGATCCGCGCCAACGTCACGACCGGGATGACCGCCGGGGCTGACGTCTATCCCGGCACCAACGACGACGACCGCGTCGACGGGTATGAAGGCGACGACGCCATCAACGGCCTGAACGGCGCGGACACCCTGCTCGGCGGCGCAGGCAACGACACGCTGTCGGGGGATGCCGGCAACGATTCCCTGATCGGCGGAGAAGGCGTCGACTCGCTCCTGGGCGGCGCCGGCGACGACTTCCTCGCCGAAGGCGAGTTCATGGACGGCGGTGCCGGTTCCGACGTCTACGTCTGGGACACGTCGACCGGGCTGGCACGCATCTCGGAGTCGGCGGGCGACCTCGGCGACATCGACACGCTGCGTCTCGCTTCCGGCGTCCTGCCGGCCGATCTGCGCCTGGTGCGCTCGGGCAACGACCTGCGCATCTGGACGCCGGACGGCGAGCGAGGGCTCGCCGTGGCGAACTACTTCGGCGGCAACGTCATCGAGCGCTTCGTCTTCGAGAACGGCACCGTCTGGAACCCTGCGGACATCGGTGCGGCGATCGAAGCCTCTGCGGGCCATGTGTTCCAAGGGACGGCCGGCAATGACGTGAACGTGCTCAGCCCCTTCGACGACGAGTTCGACGCCGGCGCCGGCGACGACCGCATCGACGGCAAGGGCGACGACGACCGCGTCTTCGGCGGCGCAGGACGCGACAGCCTGAGCGGTGGCAACGGCAACGACCTGATCGACGGCGGTCAGGACGACGACCAACTGTTCGGCGGCGACGGCAACGACGTCCTGGAAGGACAGGCCGGCAACGACGTCCTGCACGGCGATGCGGGCAACGACATGCTTACCGGCGGCGAGGGCGCCAACCTGCTGGACGGCGGCGCGGGCAACGATCGCCTGAACAGCCTCGGACGCGGCGCGCGAGACACGATGCTGGGCGGCGAGGGCGACGACACCTACGCGCTGGCCTACGGCACGACGGCGGACGTCACGTCCTCGGCGGTCGACAGCTCGACCACGTCCAACGACGTCTACCTGGCGACGCCCTTCGACGGCGCCACCAGCAGCGACGTGCGTCAGACCTGGACGATCAACGATGCCGGCGGTACCACGGACGAACTGCGCTTCAGCGGCTCGGCGATCACGGCGGCCTCGACGTTGATCCGTTCAACCGCCACCGGCTTCACGATCACCGGCGCCAACCTGAACGTGGTCATCGAGAACGCGGTGAACTCGAACGGTCTGGCCGGCGCCGGTGCGATCGAGCAAGTCACGCTCGGCGACGGCACGACGTACTCGTTCAGCCAGCTGAAGTCGGAATCGCTGCGCGCGACCACCGGCAACGATTCCATCGTCGGCTTCGGCGGCGACGACACGCTGGACGGCGGGGCCGGCAACGACACGCTGGTCGGAGGTCGCGGCAGCGATACCTACCGGTTCGGGCGCGGCGGCGGTCAGGATGTCATCACCGACGTGTTCGGCGACAACGACCGCGTGGAGTTCGGCCCCGGCATCACTGCAGCCGACCTGCTGTTCGAGCGCTCGGGCAATGACCTCGTGGTGAAGATCAGCGGCAGTACCGATTCGCTGACGTTCACCAACTGGGGCGTCGGACCTCTGCAGCGCCTGGAACAGTTCCAGTTCGCCGACGGCAGCGTCAAGACCGCCGATCAGCTGATGAGGAACTACGACCTCACCCACATGGGCGACGCGGGCGACAACGGCCTGACGGGAACGAGCGGCTCCGACCAGTTCAACGCGCCGGTCTTCCTGAGCGCCAGCACCTGGTCTCGCATCTTCGACCCGGTGCTTATCGGCAATCTCCCAGCCGACATCCGGGCCGGGAGGGACACGATGATCGGCGGCGCCGGCGACGACATCTACTACACGAATTCGATCAACGGCGAGGGCGATCCCTTCATCTGGGGCGAGGATGACATCGGCTACGCCGACGACGCGATCGTCGAACTGGCCGGCGAGGGTCACGACACCGAGGTGACCACGGCGTATCGCGCCACGCTCGCGGACAACGTCGAAGACCTCGTGTCCTTCAACCGGCAGAGCTACTACCACACGACCACCTTCAGAAAGATCGACCATCGCTACACCGGGAACGCGCTGAACAACGTGCTGGACGCCAGCCGCGTGCGGGATGCGACCCGCCTGGATGGCGGGGCGGGGGCGGATACCCTGATCGGCAGCGTGGACGGAAGCAACACCTACGTGATCGACAACGTCGGCGACGTGATCCTCAACGAGGTCGGGCCCGGCGACCTGACGCCGGTCGACACCGTCGAGACCGCCATGTCCTATGCGTTGACGGAGGTGATCGAAAACCTGGTCCTGACCGGATCGGCGGCTACCGTCGGGACCGGCAACGCGAAGAACAACGTGATTGACGGGAGCACGAACACGGCGGCCAACACGCTGGTGGGTGGACTGGGCGACGACACCTACCGGGTCGACACCTCCGATGTCATCGTGGAGAACGAGGGCGAGGGCACCGACACGGTGGTCATCGTTTCCGCGGGGACGACGACGATGTTCACGCTGAACCCGGGCGTCTCGGTGGAACGTCTGGTGCTGGACGAGTCCGCCGGTGCAGTCGGCGTGCAGGGATCCGGCGGCGACGACAGGTTCGTCGGGAACTCCCAGGGCAACGTGATGATCGGGGGCGCCGGCAACGACGACATGGACGACGGCTGGATCATCAATCCGCTGTGGGGACGCAAAGTCGTGTCGGGCTACGACGTGATGGACGGCGGTGCGGGGGACGACCGCATCACCACGCACGGCGATGGCGATCTGATCACGGGGGGCACGGGGAACGACACGATCTCGCTGAACTTCGACTCGTGGGGGTGGGCGACGATCCGCTTCAACCGCGGCGACGGCGCCGACGTGATCGGTGAGACTTCGGCCGGTTCTGTCCAGCTCGAATACGGTGGCGACCTCGACATCACCAACCTCGTGATGGCGCGTAGCGGCGATGACCTCGTGCTGGCGGCGGGCAATGCGGGCGACTCCATGACGTTCGGCAGGGCCTTCGTCGATCCGGGGGCGTCTCCGTTCCTGACGACCATCAGCGCAGTGACCTTTGGGGACGGCTTGATGTTGACCGGCGCGGAACTGCAGACGCGCTTCGTCAGCGGCACGTCTACCACTGTCACTGAGGACGCCGATCTGATCGTCGGCACCTCCGGCGCCGACAGCCTGTCGGGGGCCGGCGGTGACGACCGCATCGCCGCGGGCGCCGGAAACGACGTCCTCGACGGCGGCGACGGTCACGACCTGCTTTCCGGCGGTCTGGGCAGCGACGATCTCACCGGGGGGCTGGGCTACGACACGCTCGCCGGCGGACTGGGCGACGACGTGTATCGCGTGAACGCCGGCGACGGCTACGACGAGATCAACGACGCCGGCGGTACCGACACGATCGTGTTCGGTGCCGGGTTGAACGAGGCGGATCTGACCGTCAGCACCAACTGGAAGAACGAGCTGGTCCTGGGCTTCAACGGTGCCGGGGTCCTGATCAAGGACGGGCGGTTCGAAGGCGCGGCCACCAACGTGGAGTTCGTGCGCTTCGCCGACGGCACGGTGCGCGACATCGCCTATCTGCGCTCGCAGATCGCCGTCTGGGGCAGCGCCGACGCCGACGATCTGCTGGGGGATGCCAGCGATGAACGCCTGCGCGGCCTGGCCGGAAACGACACGCTGGACGGCGGCGGAGGCGCGGACACCCTGTTCGGCGGCGAGGGCGACGACACCTATGTCGTCGACAGCAACGACGACGTGGTGGTCGAAGAGGTGAACCAGGGCACGGACCTCGTTCGGAGCTCCGTGTCCTACACCCTGTCGGCCAATGTCGAGAACATCGTGCTCACCGGCACGGCGTCGATTTCGGCGACCGGCAACGCGTTGAACAACAAGCTCGACGGCAACGCGGGTGCGAACCGGCTCGACGGCGGTCTGGGCGCGGATGCGATGAAGGGTGGCGCCGGCGACGACATCTACGTCGTGGACAACACCGGCGACATCGTCACCGAATCGTCCAACCAGGGCACCGACAAGGTCCTGGCCAGCGTGAATTACACGCTGGGCAGCAACGTGGAACAGCTGGAGCTGACCGGTTCTTCCGACATCACCGGCACGGGCAACACGTTGGCCAACGTCCTCATCGGCAATGCCGGCGCGAACGTGCTGACCGGAGGCACCGGCAACGACACGATGAGCGGCGGCCTGGGCAACGACACCTACGTCGTCGACGTGGTGGGCGATGTCGTGAACGAGAACGCCAACGAGGGCATCGATCTGGTCCAGAGCGCGGTGAACTGGACGCTCGGCGCGAACGTCGAGAACCTGACGCTCACCGGCTCCAACGCGACCAACGGGACCGGCAACGGGCTCGACAACGTGTTGACCGGCAACGGCAACGCCAACAAGCTCGACGGTGGCGCGGGCAACGATTCGCTGGTTGGCGCCGCAGGTGCCGACTCGTTGACCGGCGGCACGGGCAACGACACGCTGGACGGCGGTGCCGGCAACGACACGATGCTGGGCGGCGCTGGAGACGACTTCTATGTCGTCGACGCCACGACCGACGCGATCACCGAGAACGCTTCCGAGGGGACGGACACCGTGCTGACCTCGGTCACGCTGACGCTGGTCGCCAACGTCGAGAACGTGACGCTGGCGACCGGTACGACGGCGCTCAGCGCGACGGGCAACGGCTCCAACAACATGATGATCGGCAACGCCGGGGCCAACACGCTGACGGGTGCGGCGGGCAACGACACGCTGCAAGGCGGCCTGGGCAACGACTCACTGGTCGGCGGGGCCGGTGCGGACCTGTACCTCTTCAACAAGGGCGACGGCACCGACACGATCCAGGACAGCGACTCGACGTCGGGCGTGCTGGACCAGTTGACCTTCGGAACGGGGATCACGCGCAGCGGGACGACCTTCAAGAAGGTCAGCAACAACCTGGAGATCACGTTCACGGGCACCACGACGGACAAGGTGGTGATCAAGGACTGGTACCTGGGGGCGGCCAATCAGGTCGAGCGCGTGGTCTATGCCGACGGCACGGTGATGACCAATGCGCAGGTCAACACGGCGGCGGGGCAGCCCGCGGGATCGTCCACGGCGAAGACCGCGATGGTGAAGACCAGCGCGGATCGCGAGCTGGTCGGGACCTATCAGGAGTGGTTGATGCACACCGGGTCGGACAGCACCGGCTTCGACCAGACGGTGACGCGTCAGGCCGATGCGCTGATCGAGGCGATGGCGTCCTTCTCGGGCTCGTCGGGGATGGCGACGAATGCGTCGCTGCCGCTGTATACGGGTGAGTTCCGCGATCAGTTCGCCGTGTCGGCACGCTGAGGCGTGACCTCCGCGCGGCCCCGGGATTCTTCCGGGGCCGCGCGAGGTCTTTCGAAAGAACGCAGCAATGAAACGCAGAGAAGATGCCTCACGAAGTCGATGAGCGGACAGCCTCTTCCGAGCATTCGTCGGAGATGGTGTCGCCCGAACAGATCAGGGAGCCGCGAAGTAGGACCCTGTATCTGTTCCCGCTCGACGTCTTTCTTTTGGCGATCGGGCTTCTGTTCTTCTGGGACTTCTCCCACTCGATGGCCGACGCCATGGCCACCGGGGAAGTCACGGTGGTTCCGAGATTGCGCCACTCGGTCGCAGAGACCGTGCCCTGGCCGCAGGGGTGGGCCATGCTGCTCGCTTCAGGTTGGATGAGCCTCCTGTTGATCGTCTATCTGTGGAGGCGCCTGCGCTTCATCGCATCGCCGAGCACCGTGGGAATCAGGGATATCGATGGCTTGCTGGTGCTCTCGGCGCTGCCTGCAATCGCGCTCTACATGTTCTCGGGATCCCTCGTACGGAGCGAGGACGCCACAGTCTTGATGATCAGTGTTGCCGTGGTTGCGATGCCTTTCTGGATCGCGATCAGATTCGGCAAGCGGGCAGCCGTGGTTTCCATCTTCTCTTTGCTCGCAGCAGCATTGGCAAGCAGATTCTTCTAAGGCGAGGGGACTCACCGACTATCACGCCCGTGAGCCCCTCTTTCTCATGGATCGACCCGGTACCTTCCGGGATGGAACTCGCCAAGAATCCGCGTTCGCGAAAAACAAGCAGAGCTTCAGGGAGAGAGGGATGAATCAATTTCGTCGGCGACGTCTTGCCGTCTGGGCGCATGCGTCCGTGTGTGTTGCGATCGGCGCGCTGGGTCTGATGAGCGGGGCCGCGCATGCGCAGACGGCGCAACCCGCCACCGCTGCAGCCAAGGGCGCTCCGCCCTCGATCGCCGATTTCTTCCGCGATCCGATGATGCGGCGTCCGAAGATCTCGCCGGACGGTCGCGCCATCGCGATGGTCGTCAGCAGCGCGCAGCACGATCGCAGCGCGCTCGCGGTGATCGAGCTGGACCAGGGCGGCCGCGCCACGCAGGTCGCCAGCTTCAACGACTCCGACATCGCGCGTTTCGACTGGGTCGGCAACGGCCGCCTCGTCTACACCTCCGGCAAGGACCAGGCGGGCAAGCGCAGCGACTACAACGCCGCTGGCCTGTGGACCGTCAAGCGCGACGGATCCGAACGTCGCCAGCTGATCATGACGCGCTACGCCCAGGGTCAGACCGGCGAGACGCGTGTCATCTCGCGCGCGCTGCCCTACGAATGGCAGTTCCAAGGCGTGCCGGACGACGACAGCGGGGAGGTCATCGTCGGCTATGGCCGGTACGACGCGCGCGGCGACCTGACGTCGGTGCAGCTGGCGCGCCTCAACGTCGAGACGCAGCAGCGCCGCATGCTGGACACCAAGTCGCCGGATAACGCCCTCCTTTGGGACCTCGACCCCGTCGGCGAACCTTGGGCCCTGAGGACATACGTGGAGAATCGTGAGGCCCTCTACTTCAAGACGTCCGACGGCGCCTGGACGCTGGCGCAGGAGGGCAACTACGTCACCTCGCCGACCGTCATGCCGCTCGCCTCGGATGGCCGCGACCTGCGTCTGGTCGTCGGCAGGACGCCCGCCGGCACGGACGCGCTGTACCGCATCGATCCGAAGACCCTGAAGAGGGAAGCCGAGCCGCTCGTCTCGCTGACGGGCTTCGACTTCGACGGCGAAGCGGTCTTCGACCCGGAAAGCCGGCGCCTGCTGGGCTTGCACTTCGTCAGCGACGCGCCCAACACGCACTGGTTCGATGCGACGCTCAAGCAGATGCAGGCCAACGTCGACGGCGCGCTGCCCGGACGCATCAACACGCTGCAATGCCGGCGCTGCCTCAAGACGGGGCGCGTGCTGGTGACCTCGATGTCGGACACGCAGCCGGAGGAATACTTCTTCTACGACCACGCCGCGAAGAAGCTGAGTTCGATCGGCGCGTCGCGCCCGTGGATCCGCGCCGCCGACATGGCGCACGTCGAGCAGAGCCGCATCGTGGCGCGCGACGGACTGGAGATTCCGGTGACGGTCACGATGCCGAGCGGCAAGGCCGACGGCCCGCGTCCCGCGGTGGTGCTGGTGCACGGCGGTCCGTTCGTGCGCGGCACCACCTGGGGCTGGGAAGCGGAGCCGCAGTTCCTGGCCTCGCGCGGCTACGTCGTCATCGAGCCCGAATTCCGCGGCAGCTACGGCTACGGCAACCAGCTGTTCCGCGCCGGCATGAAGCAGTGGGGCGAAGGCATGATCGACGATCTCAGCGATGCGCTCGCGTGGGCGGTGAAGCAGGGCTGGGTCGATGCGAAGCGCGTCTGCATCGCGGGCGCGAGCTACGGCGGGTACGCGACGCTGATGGGCCTGATCAAGGACCCGGGCCAGTACCGCTGCGGCGTGAGCTGGGCCGGCGTCACCGACCTCGATTACCTGTTCAGCCTGGACTGGAGCGACGCGAGCGAGGCGGGACGTCGATACGGCCTGCCGGCGCTGGTCGGCGATCGGGTGAAGGACGCCGAGATGCTGCGTCGCACCTCACCGCTGCGCCGCGCGGCCGACCTGAAGGCGCCGGTCCTGCTCGCCCACGGCTACGACGATCGCCGCGTGCCCATCGACCACGCGTCGGACTTCCGCCGCGCGCTCGACAAGGCAGGGCACAAGGACCTCGAATACGTGACCTACGAGGGCGAAGGCCACGGCTGGCGCAAGCTGTCGACGGAGGTCGATTTCTACGGGCGGATGGAGCGCTTCCTGTCGAAGCATCTCCAGTAACGCAAAAGGCCCCGCCGGGAGGCGGGGCCTTCGCATCGATGAGTCCTGAAGCGGCTTACCAGCCGATCGTGTACGTCACCGTGGTCGGCGCGTTCGTGTGCAGCGACGGGCTGAAGCCACCGACGTCGTCGTAGGCGAAGCCGTACGCCAGGCCGTAGCCGTTGGCGGCGCCTTCGGTGCCCTTGATCGAGTGGTCATGCCAGAACTTGGCGAACCAGTTGCCGCGCGTGCCGGCCGGGTAGAACGCCGCCGGGCGGTACCAGTCGGCCGGCGTCGCCAGCACGTGACGGTTCAGCGCCGCGCACACCTGCGCCTGGATCTGCAGCTGGATCGACTTGGCCGCGTCGGCCGGGGTGTCGACCTGGAAGCTGCCGTCAGGCTTGCGCGGATCGTCCAGCTTGCCCGCGCCCAGGAAGACCTCGGCGGTGTTGGGCTTGCCGTTGATGTAGTACGTGCCGTTGGAACGACCGCCGGTGAAGACGAAGCGGTTGGTGCTGCCGTCGACACGGCCGCGGAAGGTGCCGAGGTTGTCCAGCGTGAAGACCAGGTCCTGCGTCTTGAAACGGTTCCACATGTCGCCGATGTAGCCGTCCAGGTAGGCGCCGTTGACGTCGCCCGGGCGGAAGGTGAAATGCGCCGGCGCCAGGATGCGGGTGCGGTAAGGCACGTTCGGGAAGTTGGGATCGGCCAGGCTGCGGAACTCGGCCGGCACTTCCTGCTGGAACTTGGTGAACAGCGCATCGCGCGATTCGGTCAGCGGCTCGCCCACCGTCTTGTCGTAGCCGCCCAGACCCTGCACGCGCAGCTTCAGCGGGAAGCCGAAATGGTCCACGCGCGTGGTGTTGATGAAGATGCCCTGGTCCGGCTGGCCCTTGGGGATCAGCGCGAATTCACCGAAGTCGAAGATGACGTCCAGGTTGGGATCGCTCGCGTTCTCGATGTTGGCGCCGGCGTAGGCGATGTTGCCCGCGCCGTCGGTGTTGACCTCGATGAACATCGGGCTGCCCACCGACATCAGCACGCGCGCGGAGTTGACCGGCGGGATCGTGATCTGCTTGGTCTGCGACAGCGGGAAGAAGTAGTTGGCGTACTTGCGGCCGTTCTTGGTCACCGTGTTGTCGGACAGGCGCATCGGCACGACGTTGCCGCCAGCGTCGACGTGCACGAACTCGCCGGTCTGCCAGCTCTTGCCGATGATGGCCCAGTACACCTGCGAGTCGGGCCAGCGGCCGTTGGTCGCGTTCTCGATCTTGAAGGTGGTCCTGGCGTTCCAGTCGGCCGGGTTGCCCGGATTGCCGGGGTTCTGCGGCGTGCCCGGATCGGTCGTGCCGCCGCCGGCCGTGACGGTCGCGGAGAAGCGCGCGCTGTCATAGGCCGGGTTGCCGTTGTTGTAGGTGAACCAGTAGTCCACGCGCGTGCCGACGGCCGCGCCGGCCAGCGCCAGCTCGTAACGCGCCGCGCCGCCATTGAAGGGCATGCGCAGGTTCTGCTGCGGGCCGCCGTTGAGCTGGTAATGCGCGTCGACCCAGGTCGTCGCGACGTTGGACTTGAACCAGAGCGTGGCCTGGCTGCCATTGAGCGCGACGCCGTGCGAGAAGCTCGCATTGGTCTGCGCCTGGGTGGTGGGCACGCTGACACTCAGCGCAAGGAAAGCCAGGCACGCGCCCAGCCAGGAGAGGAGGCGATTCATGCAATCTCCAAGAGGTTTCGATGGTGTGCTGGAGGCACCGATCGACGCAGTCCGGGCAACGCTCTGCGACGTCCGTCCGGGTCCGCGACTTCTCTCCTGCGCCAACCATCCTAGGCAAAAGCCGTGAATTCTGAAAGCGCTTTCACCATTTCGAGGTATGCGATTGAAACGGCTTGAAAGCGGAGATGGCGGTGAAGGGGTGGGGGTGGGCCCTGCTGTCGCGGCGTGAGGACCGGTGCGATGTCCGGGCGGACCGGCGGTCCCGGCAAGGGCGGAGGAGGCTTGAAATGGGGGCTGCGGGCGAAGAGCGCCGCCTGCTGGTACGGACCTCGCTTATCGTCATGGCCGCTTTTTCCAGTACGCCTCCGTCCGATCCCAGTCCGATCCCCGCCCGATGTCGACACCTTCCGCAACGTCTGATGCCGAGTTCTCGTTCCGCCGGATCGCCGTGTCCGCCTTCGGGCCGTCACTGCTGTTCGGCCTGGGCGAGGGCGCGATCCTGCCGATCGTGCCGCTGATGGCGCGGGAACAGGGATCGTCGGTATCGATGGCGGCCTTCGTGGTGACGCTGATCGGGCTGGGCTCGCTGCTGAACAACATCCCCGCGTCGGTGATCACGATGCGTTGGGGCGAGCGCTGGGCCATCGTGGCCGCCGGCGTGTGGAGCGCGCTGGGCATGGCGCTGTGCGTGCTGCTGCCCGGCGTGCTGGCGCTGGGTATCGGCTGCTTCATGGTGGGCATGTCCCAGGCCGTCTACAACCTGGCGCGCCAGAGCTACCTCACCGAGGCCGTGCCGGCCGCGTACCGGGCGCGGGCGCTGTCCACGCTGGGCGGGGTGATGCGGATCGGGATGTTCATCGGGCCGTTCCTGTCGGCGGCCGCCGTGCACGCCTTCGGGCTGCAGGCGGCGTTCGGCGTCGGCATCGCGGGCGTTCTGGCCGCGGCGGCCATCGGCGCGCGGCTGCCGGACCTGGAGGCGCCGCCGCATCCCGCCGGCGCGGCCGCACCGGCGCCGGTCTCGCTGAAGTCCATCGTGGCCGACCACCGCCGGGTCTTCCTGACGCTGGGCCTGGGCGTGCTGCTGGTCAGCGCGGTGCGCGCGTCGCGGCAGGCGGTGATCCCGTTGTGGGCGGACCACCTGCTGCTCGCGCCGGCGGTGACCTCGCTCATCTACGGCATCTCCGGCGGCATCGAGATGCTGCTGTTCTACCCGGCCGGCCGCGTGATGGACCTGAAGGGCCGCCGCTGGGTCGCGGTGCCGTCGATGGCGATCATCGGCCTGGCGCTGCTGGCGATGCCGTTCACCGTCGGCTTCACGACCCTGCTGATCGCCGCGACGGCGATCGGCTTCGGCAACGGCATCGGCTCGGGCCTGATCATGACGCTGGGCGCCGACCACGCGCCGCGCCACGGCCGCGCCTACTTCCTCGCGGTGTGGCGCTTCCTGTCCGACGTCGGCGGATCCTGCGGCCCCGCGCTGCTGTCGGCGCTGGTGGCGACGGCCTCGCTGGCCGGCGGCATCGCGGTCACCGGCTTGCTGGCGATGCTGGCGGCGACGCTGCTGGGGAGGTGGATCCCGCCGAAGCACGCGGCGGCGTCCGGAACGACGGCAACGCCGCCAGCCCCTCCGCGCTGATCCCGCTCCGGTCCATCACGTGCGGGACGAGGGCGTCCCGCCAGCGATCCTCGAAGGCGTCGACCTCGCGCAGGTAGCGGACATGGCTGGCCGCGTCGGTGCCCGCGAGGCGCTCGCCCGTCAAGGTCAGCGCCAGTCCCGGCGACCACCACGACCAGCGCTCGACGAAGCGGGTCTGCCGCAGCCGCGCGTCGTCGAAGCCTCGCATCAGTGGTCTCAGCACGCGGTCCTGCGCCAGCACGCGCGGGACGAAGCTCGCAGGCCACACCGCCGGCAACTGGGCGGGAACCGTCGGATGCCGTGCGTACCAGTCGCGGGCGAGCGCGTCCTCGTGGGTCTCGCTGTCCTGCTGCGCGTCGCGGATCTGCACGATCGCCGCCAGACGCGACGGCATCGGCGTCTCGCGCTGGGCGCCCCAGAGCAGCCCGGCAGGGACGACGAAGGTCAGCATGAGCCACAGGCCCAGCGCGGCGAGCATGGCGGCGGGGCCGGACAGGGGCAGCGCCGAGAGCGACCCGCCCAGCAGCACCCATGCGCCGCAGAAGGCCGCGAGCGCGAGCGCCCAGTGCCCGCCCGCTGCGGCCGAGGCGCCAGGATCGAGCAGCAACGCCGGCAGCGTGGCCAGCATCGCCACCATCCATAACGCGAGGAAACGCCAACCCAGCGCCGCCACGATCACCCTCGGCACGCCGCGGCGCGCCTGCACGCGAAGCAGGCCGAGACGGCCTTGTTCGCGTTCCTCCTGCAGCAGGCCGGCGCACAGCGCCAGTGCGACCAGCGGCAGCAGCAGCGCCACCATCGCCGGGACGCCGGGCAGGCCGCTGTCGACGAGCAGCGGATTGCGCAGCGCGCCGGGAGGGCGGGCGTCCACATGACGGCTGTCGAGCGTCGCCTTGAGTTGCGTCGGCAGCACGCGCAGCCGGTCGATGCCGAACGCGAGTCCGCCTTCGACCGGCATGCGCGTCGCGCCGAGTTCGCCGCGGCCGAGCTGGTAGCTCGCCTGCGCGGCGGCGGGACCGGGCGACAGGGCGCGGAACTGCGCGACCGCGGCGTCGACCAGCGCTGAACGCCGCGCGTCGTCCGCCGCGGCGGCCTGCCGCCACTCGCGGGCCTCGAACCCCGCAGACAAGGCGCCGGTCAGGAGCGCCACCAGCAGGGCGCCCAGCGCGATCCATGCGAACGGCTGGCGTCGCAGCCGCAGTCCTTCGGCGCGCCAGGTGTCGATGTCGGGAAAGACAGTCATGGGACCACCCGCCTTGCGCTGAACCAGAGGCCGCCCATGGCCGCCGCCAGCCACAGCGCCAGCAGCTGGAGGTCGGGCCAGGCCGCGTGCAAGGCGAACCGCCAACCGGGCGGCTCGTAGGTCCACGGCGGAACCGCACGCCACTGCGCATCGCCTGCATAACGGCTTTCGAAGGACGTGAGGCCGCGCGTGGCGTCGCGGTCCCATTCGTCCATGCGCGTGGTGAAGGTCCGGCGGTACTGTTCGGCCGCGTCCTCGAAATGCCGGCGATGCGCGAGGTCGGTCCCCGCGAGCGCACCGCCCACCGCGCGCATCGACGCGTAGGGGCTGATCGCGGTCAGGGCTCGCAGCAGCGCCTGCTGCCGAGACTGCGCATCCCACAACGCGTCGAAGTGCAGCGCGTGCACGCGGGCCGCGTAGGCGTCGCGGAACAGGCGGCGCGCCGCGTTCGCGCCGAGCGGCAGGTCGTCGAGCCGGGTCACGCGATGCTCGGCGAGCAGTCCGGCATCAAATGCTTTCAGGCGCTCCTTCGCATCGCCGTCGCCCGGCAGCCCCTGCTCGATGTCGCGCCCGATGGCCGACCAGAAGGCCTGACCCGTCGGCAGGGGCACGAGACGCTCGACCGCCGTGGCCGCCAACCTCGGCACGATGAACACCGCGACGACCCAGAGGCCGGTCAGCGTCAGGAGCGCGGCGCGGGAGTTGCGGCAGAACGCCGAGACACTCACCGTCACCGCGGACCAGACGGCGACGGCAATGAGCAACGCGGCGCAGAAGGTGAGCGCCTCGATCGCCACGCTGGCGTCGATCACGAGCCCTGCGGCCAGCAGCAGCGCGGGCAGCAGGACCAGCGACAGGGCGGCGCACAGCGCCAGCCATTTTCCGAAGAGCAAAGGCCGCACGCGCAGACCGCAGGCCTGCAGCATGCGCAGCGTGCCGGTCTCACGCTCACGGGTGACCGCGCCGTGGCCGAGCACCACGATCAGCAAGGGCACCAGCGCGCCCAGCACGAAGGCCGGCGTCAGCTCGCCCAGGCCGATCGTCGGCGCGGCGTCCGCCGCCGGCGCGAACATCGCCATGTTGCGCTTGTGAGGCTCCAGCCACAGCGCCTGTCCCGCCTGCGCATCGACGCCAGGCTCCACCGCGGCCAGAGGCGACGCCGGCTTGAACGCATACAGCCCGAAGTGCGCGCCGCGGTGCGGGTGCTTGTCGCCCTGGTGGTCCCACTGCGCCCGGGACGCGGCCTCGACCTCCCGCCGTTCCCGCTCGGCGCTCTCGCGCCGCTGATGCGCGAGCACGAGCATCGCGGCGAACAGCAGCACCAGGGCGATGCTCAGGACCCACAGCCGGCCGTCCCGCAGCTGCGCGCGCAGCTCCGTCCTCACGAGGGCGGCCATCATGGCAAAGGCTCCTCGAAGGGGCTGCCGCTGTGGCCGCTGTGGCCGTCGCCGATCTGGCCGGTGCCGACGGTTCCAACGGTTCCGTGCATCTCGCGGACCCCGCCGCGCGCATGTTCCAGGTAGATGCGCTCCAGCTCCTCGTGGGCGACGCCGTGGGCGTCGAACGCCGCGACCAGGCGACCTTCGCGCAGGATGCCGATGCGGTCCGCGACCTGCAGCGCGTTGAACAGGTCGTGGGTCGCCATCAGGATGGCCAGTCCCGCGTCGCGGGCGTCGAGCACGCCGCGCGCAAACTCGTTGGCCGCCGCGGGGTCGAGGCCGGAGGTCGGTTCGTCGAGCAGCATCGCGCGTGCCCGCCGCGCCCTCGCGATGGCGAGGCCGACCTTCTGCCGCATGCCCTTCGAATACCCGCCGACGCGCTGCGAATGCGCCGCTTCGGCCAGGCCGGACGCGGCGAGCAGCTGGCAGGCGCGTCCGAAGTCGATCCGCAGCCCGGAGAGCGTGCAGAAGTACTGCAGGTTCTCGATGCCGCTGAGGTAGGGGTAGAGGGCGACGTTCTCCGGCAGGTAGGCGATCCGGGCGCGAGCGGCCTGCGGATCACGCGTCGCGTCGATGCCGTCGACCAGCGCCTGGCCGCTCGACGCCGGCACGAAGCCGAGCAGCGCGTTCAGCGTGGTGGTCTTGCCGGCGCCGTTTCCGCCGAGCAGCGCGTAGACGCAGCCCGGCGGGACGCGCAGGTCGAGGGCGTCGAGCGTGACGCGCGCGCCGCGCCGCACGACGAGGCGCCGGGCCTCGAGCACCGGGGCGGCCGCCGTCGACCGGGTGACATCGAGCGGGAGCGCCGTGTCCGGCGAGGGAGCGGCGCCCATCAGAAGAACACCTTCAGCGTTGCGCCGACGGTGCTGCGCGGCACCGGCGAGAGCATCAGGCCGGCGGCGCTGCCGTAGGCGATCTCGGTGCCGTGGCGGTGCGGCTGGATCACCGCGTACAGCGTCGCCTGCATGGACGCCCAGTCGTAGGTCGCGCGCAGGTCGTAGCGCGTGTAGACCGGCATCTCGCGCTCCTGGGTGGCGGGCGTGCCGACGTAGTAGGGGATGCCGGAGAGGTAGTAGGCATCGGCGTTCAGCGTCATCCGGCCGGCGCCGAGCGCGAAGCGGTGCTGCACGCCGCCCTTGAGCTGGCGGCCGGGCACCGACAGCTTCGCGCCGGTGTTGGCGGCGGGGTTGTTCACCTTGGCTTCGAGGATGCGGCCAAGGTTGGCGTAGACGCTGGTGGACGCCGCGAGCTGCCAGCGCGTCTCCAGTTCGACGCCCTTGCGCGTCGTGTCGCCGACCGACTTGAACGAGCCGTCGGGCTGGCCGGTGATCTCGTCGTCGTTCTGGATGTAGTACGCGGTGCCGGACACGGTCCAGCCGACCAGCGGCGCAGTGGTGAAGCCGGCGTCGTAGGAGCGCACCTTGCTTGGCGCCACGGGGCTGATCACGCCGCCGGACGCTGCCAGCGGACCGGTCGCGCCGCTGCTGCTGATCTGCTCCGCCGCCGGCGAGCGCATGCCCTGCGCGACGTTGGCGAACAGCTCCAGCGACGGCAGCACCGACCAGGACGCGCCCAGCTTGGGCGTCAGCACGCCCTTGCGATAGCCGGTCGTGGCCGCCGGCAGCTTCAGGTTGTCGATGTCGTAGTCGAAGCGGTCGTAACGCGCACCCGCGCTCAGCTTGAGGTCGCGGACGGGGCGCCACTGCGCCTGCGCGAAGACGCCGTAGGTGAGCAGGTCCAGGTCTTGCGCGTTGACGTAGTTGGCCGTCGGCGCGCGGTTGACGAAGATCCGGCGCGACGCGTCCCCGCGATCCACACGTGCTTCGGCGCCGACCGCGATCGCGGCGTCCTCGCCGAGTCGGACGTTCTGCAGCAGGCGTCCGCCGAAAATGTTGCGATGGTCGACGCCGACCGTGTGCGTCGTGGCGTTGGAGGTGATGCCGCGTGTGCGGTCGAAGCGTTCGGCGTAGGCGGTCCCGTACCAGCCGGCGTCGCCCTCGGCGGGCGCGCGGTTCAGGACCAGCGAGCTGCGGCGCGCGTTGCCGAAGCCCGGATTGTTGGCCTGCGTCGAGCGAGGATCGAGGCCTTTCTCGAGGTCCGGCAGCAGGAGATAGCCGGCGGCGGCGAAGTCGGCGACGTAGCGCGTGACGCGCAGGCTGTAGCGGGCGTCGCCAATGCGCGTGCCGAGCTTCCAGAAGAAGGTGTCGCGGTCGGTGCGGGAGTCGCGGCGATAGCCGTCGTTGCGGTAGAGGTCGGCGACGAGGAGCGAATCGATCTTCGGCAGGCCGCCCAGGACAGCGCCAGGAGATGCGCCGCCGGAAGCGCCGCCGGAAGCGCTGTCGGAGGTGCCGCCGAAGGTGTTGGAGAGTACGAGGGTGGCGCGCCGCAGGCCGTAGCGCTCGACGCTGACGCCCAGGCTGGACGGCGTCGCGGCACCGCCGTCGCGGGTGCGGATGTCCACCGCGCCGGCGCGGTTCTGGTCGCCGTAGAGCGCGGAGATCGGTCCCTTGACGACGTCGATGCCGCCGATCAGGTCGCCGACCAGCCATTCGAGGAACACCGGGCCGTGGCCGGCGCCGCCCTGGCTGGACGGGATGTTCTGCGGCACACCGTCGACGTAGACGGCGGTGTCCGCGCCGTGCGTGCCCTGCGTGGCGAAGCCGCGCATGCGCAAGCCGTTGCCCGTCTCGCCCTGGTCGATGTTGTTGGCCAGCACGCCGGGGACGCGGCGGAAGACGTTGGAGATGTCGCGGCCGATGTTGGTCGCGGCGATGTCCTCGTCGCTCAGGTGCTGGACGGCGCCGGGCAGGGCGGTCGGCTTGAGGCTCAGCTCGTTGCGGTCGCCGGGCTGGCGGACCGTCGAGGCGGACTTGCCGGAGACCTCGACGCGTCGAAGGGGTTGCGCGTCGGCGGGAACGTCGGAAGCCGGCGTGGGCATGGCGGCCTGGGCATGGGCCAGGTCGACCGCGAAGGCCAGCGAGAGAAGGAGGGCCAGCGGAGTCGGCGCGAAGGGGAAGGAAATGGAGGTGGAGGTGGAGGTGGAGGACGTGGATCGGTTCGAAGACATGGGAGAGCCCGGGGAATTGGAGAAGGTCGACACGCAGCGCGGCCGTCACCCGGCACCGGAGGTGCGGATGAGGTCGTGCAGACGTGGCGAGGTCAGGTGTCCGGAGCGGACGGGAACCTAGGCCCGGGGTGGCCCTCGAGGATGCGCGGCCAGCACGCAGCGACCGGTGGGCAGTCCACAGGTCGGCGCGAGCGGCGGGGGAGAGGCTTCCGCATGGAAGCTGAAGGCGAGCGGCGTGTCCGACGCGGCGAAGAGCTGCGCATGGAACAGGCACCAGGCGCATCCGCCGCCCTTGACCTCGCCGTTGCCGCCATCGAGACCATCGGCCTCGCTGTGGTCGTCGAACGCGAATGCGTTGGCGATCAAGGCGGCCTCGACATCGACGGAAGCCCCGACGACGGTGGCGGTGACGCCGTCAGCGGAGGCGCTTGATGCGTTTGAGGCGCCGACGAGTTCGGCGACGGCCTGGCTCGCATGCCGGGCTTCGTGCAACGGCCACGCCAGCAGCACGCTCGCCACCAGCAGGGCGAACGTCCACAGCGTGAGGGACCGGTTGAAAGGAGGCATGACGGCAGAGGAGGGCGATGAAACGCGCGGGCGGCATTGTGCACCGGTCTTCGTGACGCACCCGTTGGTCATGCGAAGGTCATGCGACAGTCGGGGCATGTCTTCTCCCCGTGTCGACCGTCCGGCTGAACGCCGCCCCGGCTCCCCGCCCAAGCTGCTGCGCACCGCACGCCTGCTGATGCGGGCCTCCGCGCCCGCGCTCGCCGCAGCGGCGATCGACTTCCAGTCGCGCAACCTGGCGCATTTCGCCCGCTGGGATCCGACGCGCCCGGCCAATCATTGGGCGCTCGAGGTCACGCGAGCGCGGCTCGCCCGCGAGGACGTCGCCTTCGACGCCGGGACGATCTGGCGCTACTGGCTGTCGCTGCCCGAAGCGCCGGATCGGCTGATCGGCGTGTGCGCAGTGTCGGATGTCGTGCGGGGCGTGTTCCAGAGCGCGATGCTGGGCTACAGCCTCGACGCGGGGTGCGTCGGCGGCGGACTGATGCAGGAGGCGCTGAAGCACCTGATCGACGAGGTCTTCGGCGCATCGGTGTCGCTGCATCGCCTGCAGGCGTCGGTGAGGCCGGAGAACGAGCGCAGCCGTCGGGTGCTGGAGCGCCTGGGCTTCCAGCGCGAGGGCTTCAGCCCGCGCTACCTGTTCATCGACGGCGCGTGGCGCGATCACGAGACCTTCGCGCTCATCAATCCGCACTGGGGCGAGACCGAGCGGCCGGCGACGTGACGCGCGGGGCATGTTCGCGACGCTGACCATCCTCCTGCCTCTCTTCGGCGACGATCGCGACGCTCATCGTCGTGTGCGTGCTGTTCTCGGTCGCGAGTTGAAGCTGGAGGGCACCGAAGAGCCGGGAAGCTTTTCCTTCGCATTTGCTTGTGCGGTGCGCTTCGTTGGCTGGGCACGCCAACGCCCGCAGGCTATGGGGTTGTCGTGACTGATGACTCCCGAAAGCCCCCATGTCCCTTCGTTCGTCCTTCCGGCCGTTGAACTCCGGAATCCCGCTGAGTGCTGTCGCGCTCGCTGCCATCGCCAGCCTCGCACCCGCCGTCCAGGCTCAACCGCAATCGGCAGCATCGTCGGTCGCCGCCTCCGGTGATCAGCTCCAACAGGTCGTCGTCACCGGCACGCGTCGCGTGAACCGGACAGTTGCGGAGTCCGAATCGCCGGTCGACGTGCTCAGCGTCGCCGATCTGCAACGTACCGGAACGTCCGAACTCGCGACGGCGCTCGGGCAGTTGCTGCCCTCGCTGAACTTCCCGCGGCCGTCGCTGACGGACGCGTCCGATGCCGTGCGGCCCGCCCAGTTGCGCGGGCTGTCGCCGGACCAGACCCTCGTGCTGATCGACGGCAAGCGCCGGCACACCACCGCCGTCGTCAACATCAACGGCACGCAGGGCCGCGGCTCCGCACCGGTGGACCTGAACACCATCCCCTTCGCCGCCATTGAACGCGTCGAGGTCCTGCGCGACGGCGCCGCCGCGCAGTACGGCTCCGACGCGATCGCCGGCGTGATCAACATCGTGCTGAAGAAGGGCGCCAAGGGCGGCAGCGTCAATGCCGAGGTCGGCCAGACCGATTCGGGCGACGGCTTCCGCCACACCGAGGCGGCCAGCGCCGGATTCGCGCTCGGCCAGGATGGCTGGGTACGCTTCGCGCTCGAGAACCGCCATCAGCAGCGCACCAACCGCGCCGGCGTCGACAGGCGCGACGCGGCGACGGAGCCACGTTTCGGCCAGGTCAACAACCGCCTGGGCGATCCGGACAGCCACCAGCAGTCCGCCGTGATCAACGCGGAGATCACGCTGACCGGCAGCCTGCAGGCCTATGCCGTCGCCACGCTGAGCCATCGCGACACGGTGTCCGCCGCGTTCTGGCGCACCCGTGCGACCGCCGTGGCCAACAACGTCGCCGGGCTGTATCCGGAGGGTTTCCTGCCGCTGCAGGACAGCAGCACGGTCGACACCGGCATCGTCGCCGGCGTGCGCGGTGAAGTCGCCGGCTGGTCCTGGGATGCGAGTGTCAACCACGGCCGCAACCGCTTCGACATCGCCGTGGCCAACACGGCCAATTACTCGCTCGGCAACGCGAGCCCGACGCGCTTCGACGCCGGCCGGCTCAGCAACCAGCAGACGGTGCTGAACCTCGACCTGTCGCGCGAAGTCGACCTCGGTCTCGCCGCGCCGTGGACGCTGGCGCTTGGCGCCGAGGCGCGCCGCCGTGAGCGATATGAGATCGACGCCGGCGAGCCCGCGTCCTATCAGGCCGGCGGCGCCTCCGGCTTCCCCGGTTTCCAGCCGAGCAACGCCGGCGCGCATTCGCGTCGCGACGTGGCGGCCTATGCCAGCCTCGAAGGCCAGGTGACGAAGGCTTTCAGCGCCTCCGCCGCGCTGCGGGCAGAACACTACAACGACTTCGGCAACGCGACCTCCGCGAAGCTGTCCGGCCGCTACGTCTGGTCGCCGGCCGTCGCGTTGCGCGGCACGGTGTCCACGGGCTTCCGAGCGCCTTCGCTGGCGCAGCAGTACTTCGCCACCACGTCGACCAACCTGATCAACGGCGCGCTGGTCGACGCCGGCACCTTCCCGGTCGAGTCCGCCGCCGCGGCGGCGCTCGGCGCGAAGCCGCTCAAGGCGGAGAAGTCGCGGAACGTGAGCCTCGGCCTGTTGCTGCAGCCACTGGCGCAGTGGCAGACGACGGTCGACGTCTATCAGATCGACATCGACGACCGCATCCTGCTGTCGGCCAACCTGACCTTGCCGGTCGCGCTTCGCAACCAGCTGGCGGCGCAGGGCGTGCTGGTCAGCGCGGGGCGCTACTTCACCAATGCGCTGGACACGCGTACGCGCGGCGTCGACGTCGTGAGCACCTGGCAGCAGGACTGGGGCGGCGCGGGCCGCGGCCAGTACACGGTCGCGTACAACCACAACAGGAATTCGATCCGGCATGTCGACGACAACCCGGCGATCCTGACCGCCAACAGCCTGGAGCTGATCGACCGCGTCTCGCTGGCGCGCGCCACGATCGGATCGCCCAAGGACAAGCTGGTGCTCGGTGCCGAGCACCGCTGGGGACCGTGGATCGCTCGCGCGGCGGCGAGCCGCTACGGCAGCTTCGTGATCCGGCAGTCCATCGCGGCCAACGACCAGACCTTCGGGCCGGCGTGGCTGCTCGACCTGTCGGCAGGGTGGGAGCAGGGCGCCTGGTCCTGGAGCGCCGGCGTCGACAACCTCACCAACCGCTACCCCGATCGCGTGATCACGCCCAATGCCGTCGGAGGGATCCTGGCCTACAACCAGTTCTCGCCATTCGGCGCGAACGGCCGTCAGTACTACGCGAAGGCGGGATATCGCTGGTAACGCGCCACCGCCCGGATGACTCCCTCTCCCGCACTGCGGCAGAGGGGCTCAAGGCTGGTGCGGCGTCCGCTTCAACGACCCGCTTCAACGACCCGCCCTCGGCACGTTCCGGAAGCTGTTGGCGAGGCGGTGGTAGGTGTTCATGAGGTCGATCGTGAATTTCCTCCCCCATCTCAACCCCGTCATCCTGGGAGGAACGACCCTTGCCATGCAAGCGGCTCCACTCCGATCTTGACGGGAACGCCCATGGACATCGACCCCCGCCCGCCGCGCGACCTCTGCGTCGGCACCGCTTCCGGACTGCTCGGCGGCCTGATCGGCGCCGCCGCGATGACCGCCTTCCAGGCAGGTCTGGAGCGGGTCGGCATCACCTCCGGCGTGCGCGGCATGCCCTCGACCGAACGGGCCGCCGAGCGCGTCGCCAAGCTCACGGGCCGTCGCCTGCCCCGCAAGCGCCGTCCCGCGGCCGGCGAAGCCGTCCACTACGGGATGGGCTCGCTGGTCGGCGGTCTGTACGGCGCGGCCGCCGAGCTCCAACCGCGCGTCACCGCGGGATGCGGCACGGTCTTCGGCGTGGCCGCGGCGACCGTCGTCGACGAGACGCTGGTGCCCGCCTTCCGTTTCGGCGATCCGATCACTCGGGCGCCGCTGCAGTCGCATCCATATTCGTATGTCTCGCACCTGGTATACGGCGCGTTCACCGAATCGGCGCGACGCTTCTTCCGTCGCTTCTTCGGCGACGTGCGCACGGGCGCGCAGCTCGTGCGGGAAGCGAAGGCGCAGGGCGTGCCCGTCGTCGCCGTCAAGCCGGCCGATTCACGCCGTACGCTGTGGCTCGCCTTCCTGCTCGGCAGCACCGCCGGGCCGCGGACCAGCGCGCCGCTGACCGTCGCCAGCTGGGCCGCGAAGTGCGGCTGGATCGACGTCAAGGACTCGCCGCTGGCCTTCCTGGGCTCGACCCACGCCGTGGCGGTCACCACCCCGATGGCGATCGGCGAACTCATCGTCGACAAGCTGCCTGCGACGCCCGATCGCACCGATCCGCCGGGGCTCGCGGCGCGCGCGGTCAGCGGGGCGATCTCGGGCGCGGCGCTGGCGGGCGGCCGTTCATGGCCCGCGGCCTTCGCCGGCGCGATGGGCGCGGTCGTGGCCACCTATGCGGGCTACACCTTGCGCGAGAAGCTGTCCGACGCACTCGGCCACGACTTCCCGGTCGCGGCGGTCGAGGACTTCATCGCCTTCGGCGGCGCGACGATGGTGTGTCTGGCTCAGCTGGGGAGCAACGCGGCGGACGCCGCGGCCACGCCGTCAAACGCCACCGATTCCTACAACGATGCGCTCTCGGTGCTGGGATGGCCGCACAGCTGAGCGGCCGGCCATCGGATCAACGCCCAATCAACGCCGGATCAGCACGGCCACCATCGCGGCGCAGAGCGCCATCGCGCCGAGGTAGAGGCCCCAGTCGCGAAAGTGGCGGCGGCGGTCCTCTCGAACGCCTGCCTGGTCCGTGCCTCTCGCAAGCAGGGCGCCCGCCGCATAGAGCCCGGCGGCGATCACCGCCGCCGCGAGCAGGTTGCGGCCTTCGCTCATGTCGTCGCTCGCATCGAGCCACACCGCCGACGCCGCGCCCGTCATCGCGAGCAGGCTGACCGCGCGCCAGCGGTCCAGCCGGCTCACCAGGGGATCGAAGCGCGGCTGGCGCAGCCGCTCGCCGTCCGGCTCGGCCGCCGCCGAGCTTCCCGGCGACGCCCAGCCGGGCGACTTGAACAGCACCCGGATCCGGTCTGCCCAGCGCGGCGTGGCCCGCACGCGGTGGAAGAGCTCACCATAGAACTGCCCCACCGCGCGGATCGGATTCCAGCTGTGCAGCGCCTTGACCGTCCCGTAGACGCAGGGTTCGGTCTCTTCGGCGAAGGTCCCGAACATCCGGTCCCAGACCACGAGCACCGCGCCGTAGTTCTTGTCCAGGTAGCCCGGATTCACCGCATGGTGGACGCGGTGGTTGGACGGTGTCGAGAAGACGCGGTCCAGCCAGCCCAGCCGGCCGATGTGCTCGGTGTGGATCCAGAACTGGTACAGCAGCACGAACAGCCCGGCCATCACGTACTGCTCCAGCGGCAGGCCCAGCAGCGCCATCGGCAGGAAGAACGGCCAGCCCATGAGCGCGTAGAAGCTCTCCTGGCGCAGGGCGGTCGTGAGGTTGAAATGCTCGCTCTGATGGTGGACCGTGTGCGCCGCCCAGAAGAGGGCGCTCTCATGGCTGGCGCGATGCAGCCAGTAGTCGCAGAAGTCGTACACGACGATGGCCGCGGCCCAGCCCCACCAACCGTCCCAGACCGAGGCCGGCAGCAGCGCCAGGTGCGGCTGCAGCCAGGCGTACATGCCGTTCTGGAACAGCGGCGTCACCGCAGCCACCGCCAGGCTCATCAGGCCCTGGCTCAGGCTGCTGATCGAGTCGGAGAGCCGGTAGGTGTCGCGCCCCTTCAGCCGCCCCCACAGCCATTCGAAGGCGATCAGGAGTCCGAACAGCGGGACGGCGATGAGCAGGACGCGATGCATGGCGGGAAGGCGGGGGGGGACGGCGGGGGGGGACGGCGGGGGGAGGGGGCAGGACTGGCCTCAGAAGCGATACCAGAGACTGGCGCTGAAGGTCTGCTGTGTCCGGGAGGTGGTCAGCGGCGAGCGCGACGCGTCCCCGACCAGCCGCGCGTCCAGCCACTGGCCGCTGACCGACCAGTGCCCGGAGAACTTGTGCTCGCCGCTGAGCGCCACGCTCCAGTCCATCATCCCGGCGCGCGGGCGCCAGGCCGGCAGGCCGCTGGCGCGGGACTCGCCCGGCCCGATGCCATAGCTGCTGCGCAGGTGCGCGCCGTTGGCGGCGGTGGCGCCCAGCGTGACGGCGATGAGCTCGTCGCCGAACGGGAGGCCCGAGGTCAGGCCGAGCTCGAGCAACTCGCCGTCATGACGGCGGCCGCTGCCCCAGGAGAAGCCCGACTGCAGCATCAGCCACGAAGTCGCCTGCACATTCGCGAAGGCCTCCGTCGTGACGCGCGAGCCGAGCCGGTCGACGCCCTTGGGGGTGACCCGCGAGGGTCGTCCGAACTCGGGCCACAGCCGCGCGCCCGCCTGCCAGGTCCTGGCCGTGTCCGCATCGGCCACCCAGGGCACGAGGTTCCAGCCGACGCCGAGATCCGTGGAGACGAAACCGCCTTCGGGTGTCAGCACTTCGACGGCCGGCAGCAGGTCGTTGCTCCGGGCGCGGCTGCCGGGCGCGGAGGGCCAGCTGCGGGTGGACAGCCCGCCGGACCAGCTCGTCTCAGCCGGCGGCGCGTCCATCAGCACCAGGCTGCCCGCCGCCATCGCCGGACCGGACACGGGGCTCGCCGCCAGACCGGCATACAGCATCGGCGCGATCGGCAGGACGAGAGGACGGAGAAGGCGGCGCATTGGGTCTCGGAAGTTGGACGGAATTCTAGGGAGCGGGCGGCGACCAGACCTTGCTGGAGGCTGTCGTCCCTTCGGTTCCCGTCCAGCGCCGTCTTGCCTGGCTGCGGCGTGTCCGTGAGAGTACGTTTGCAGATCCCACCTCATGGGGGATAGCCCCGCCGCAAATCGCGCGATAGATAGGTGGGGCATGACAACGTTGACAACTTACATCGGCAACATGTCGTCACAAGTGTTTCGGGCTTCACCCCTCAGGGTTCCCCCTGAAGAGGGGGCGACGCAAGTGACCATCGGCCTATCATGCAGAGCTTCTCCGGCGTGCAGTAAAGGGTGACGACGACCGTGCCGGAGACCCATCGGTCAGTCGAAAAAGGGAGGCCCTATGGAAGCAGTGTCCGTTGCCCGTACGTTCGAGGCGGCTGGGAGTGGTGGCTATGCGTTGCCGGCGGTCAAGCGCCGGGTGCTGCTGGTCGACGACCACGAACTGGTGAGGGCGGGGATCCGCACCCTGTACCAGTCGCTGGACGAGATCGACATCGAGTGGGTGGAGGCGGCGTCGCTGCAGGAAGGTCTGCTGGCGTACGCGCAGGGCGGGGCGGTGGATGCCGTGCTGCTCGACCTCAACCTGGGGGACTGCAAGGGCCTGCAAGGGCTGCGGCAGTTCATGGAGGCCTATCCCGAGGCCCGCGTCGTCGTCTTCAGCGGCACGCAGGATGAATTCGTCGTCCGCCAGGCGCGCGCGCTGGGCGCCGTCGGCTACCTGCCCAAGGGCGCGATGATGGCCGAGATGCGCAGCACGCTGCGCGCGCTGCTGGCCGAGGGCCAGCGCCATCGGCAGTCGCAGTCGGGCACGCTGTTCCCGCGCTTCCCGTCCTCGGCGATGTACGACCGTGTGGCCGAACTCGGCCCGCGCCACCTGGAGATCCTCGAGCTGGTGCTGTCCGGATGCAGCAACCAGGAGATCAGCAACTCGACGCAGCTGTCGCTGGGCACGGTGAAGAACTACGTCTCCTCGCTGCTGCTCGCGCTGGACGTCAAGTCGCGCTCGCACATGATCAGCCTCTTCCGCTGACGCGGTGGCCGCGGTCCATCGGGGCGATCCTCGGGGCGCTCAACAGGGGGGCGAGCCCGCCCCCGACACCACCTTCCCCCCGACCGAACTCTTCATCGACTCGCCGGACGTCCCTGACGTGCCGGCGAGCGCCGTTTCTGGAACGCCCACGGGAACGCCCCCTGGTGCGTCTTCTGGGACGTCTTCTGGTGCATCTCCCGACACGTCCTCGGGCGCGCCCCCCCGCCCCCCGTCGGCGGAAGCCCCGATGGGTGCATCAGCGCACGCGCCGTCGCCGGCCGAGAGCCTGGGCGTACGTCCGAAGCGCTCCCGGCGTCCCCCCAAACCCAGCCTTTTCGTGGCCGTTGCCGGTGCCGTCGCGGAGAACGACGAGGCCGTCCAGGAAGGCCGTCGCCGCGAGCGCCGCGCGATCGCGCGCCGCTTGCAGGACGCCGGTTTCGACGAGGCCTGGAGCCACTGGCCCTGGCTGCTGACGGCGGTCGCCGTGCCGCTGGTCTCCGCGCTGCTGCGCGGCGTGCCGGGCACGGGGCTGGTGGTCTGGGTCTTCGGCGTGATCGCGCTGGCCGTGGGGTGCGTCTTCACCGCGAGAACCCTCTCGCGACGCGGGTCCCGGAGCGACAGCAGCCGCATGGCCTTCTCCGACCGCGAGGGACGGCGACTCCTCTTCCTGCAGGCGGCGGGCTGCCTCGGGCTGCTCAGCCTGCATCCGTGGCTGGCCGAATCGCCGGGCGCGCGCGGCCTGCTCACCGGCCCGCTGCTGGCGGCCACCGCGGCGGTCGTCGGCGTCCTGCTCGCGCCCATGGGACGCTGGGCCGCGGTGATCGCGGTGCTGCCGGCCTCCGAAGGCCTGGCGCGGCTCTTTGATCCGAGCGCGCGCGCCGGTGCGGGCCCGGTGTGGTTCCTCGCCGCGGCGGTGGTCGGCGGTCTGGCCCTGCTCGAACACCATCGCTGGCAGCGCGCCAAGCGCCTGCTGATGGAGCAGGACCTGCAGGTCAGCACGCTCGAACAGGACCGCGACGGCGCGATCCGAGCCGACCAGGAAAAGAGCCGTTTCCTCGCCATCGCCAGCCACGACCTGCGCCAGCCCGTGCATGCGCTCGGGCTCTTCGCCGCGAGCCTGGAGCGACGCCTGCAGGGCACCGAGGAAGAGCCGCTGATCCGCAACGTCATGCGCTCGATCGAGGGGCTGGAACGGTCCTTCAACGCGATGCTCGACATCTCCCGGCTGGACGCCGGTACGGTCGAGCCCAACCTCCAGCACTTCACCCTGCGCGACCTGTTCCGGCGTCTGCACATGCACTACGCGGGGCAGGCGGAGGCGGCGGGACTGGGGCTGCGCTTCTCACCCGGCGGCAAGTCCGTCACCAGCGATCCGCAGTTGCTCGAGCGCATCCTGGGCAACCTGATCCAGAACGCGATCAAGTACACGGAGGAGGGCGGTGTCGTGGTGGTCGCGCGGTCGACCTCCACCCACCTCAACCTCGAAGTCTGGGACACCGGCATCGGCATCAAGTCCAGCGACCTCCCGCGCATCTTCGCGGAGTTCTACCAGGTGGGCCAGAGCGAGCGCAGCCGCACCCAGGGCCTCGGCATGGGCCTGGCCATCGTCAAGCGCCTGGCGCACCTGCTGGGCTACCGGCTGATGGTCGCGTCGCGGCCGGGCCGTGGGACCATGTTCCGGCTCAGCATCCCGCTGGGCGGTCTGCCGGAGATCCCCGAGTTCACGACGGCGGCCGACACCGTCCCGATGCCGGTGATGGAGCCGCGCTCCGTACTGGTCATCGACGACGAGGAGCCGATCCGCATCGGCCTGCAGCTGCTGCTGGAGGAGTGGGGCTACGAGTCCATCATCGCGGCGACCGCGGCTGAGGCGGCCGAGGCGGTGCGCAAGCGTGCCGAGCCGCCGGACCTGATCCTGTCGGACCTGCACCTGGGGGACGGGCCGGACGGCATTGCCGCGATCCGTGCCGTGCGGGAGCTCTGCCGCATGGAGGTGCCGGCGATCCTCGTCACCGGCGACACCAGCCGCGAGGAACTGCGCCGCGCCACCGAGAGCGGTCACACGGTGCTCTTCAAACCTCTGCAGCCGCGCAAGCTCTTCAACGCCCTGCGCGGCATGGTGTCCTGACCCGAAGTCAATGACCACGATCTCCGACCCCTTGACGCCCCGCCGCCTGACGTCCGCGGCCTGGGCGCTGCGCATCCAGTTCTTCGTCTCGGGCGCCCTGTTCGCGACCTGGGGTGTGCACGTGCCGACGGTGAAGGCGCATTACGGCCTGGGTGAGCAGTCGCTGGCCATTGCGATGCTGGCCTCCGGGGTCGGCGCGCTGCTGGCGCTGACGCAGGCCGGTCGTGTCGTGGCGCGGTTCGGTCCGCGTGGCGTGGCGGGGCTGACGGGCGTGCTCTGCGCGGGCGGCGTATCGATGCTGATCGCGCCCAGCGTGTACCTCGGGCTCGTTCTTCTGCTGATGCTCTTCGGCGCGACGGCCAGTCTCTTCGACGTCGCCATCAACGCCGAGGCCACCGAGATCGAACACCAGGCCGGCCGGCCGCTGATGAGCAACTTCCATGCGATGTTCAGCCTGGGCGGCATGGTCGGTGCCGGCGTCGGCAGCCTGCTGCCGCTGCTGGGCTGGACGCCGCAGACGCATCTGCTGGTGGCTTGCGGCACGGGCATGGTGCTGATCCTCGGCGCCTGCGCGGCGATGCTGAAGATGAAGACCGATGCCGGCGAATCGCAGCCGCTGAGCCTGCCGCGCGGCGTGCTCGCGCTGATCGGCACGCTGGCCGCGCTGGGCTTGATCGCCGAGGGCGCGATGTACGACTGGAGCGTGCTCTTCATGAAGCAGGAGCGTGCCAGCGACGCGAGCCTGTCCGCGCTCGGTTATGCGAGCTTCAGCCTGGCGATGGCGCTGGGGCGTTTCGGCGGCGACTGGGTGCGGGCGCGTGTCGCGCCCGTCCCGTTGATGGTCGCGAGCGGACTGATGGCGGCCGCCGGAATGGCGACCGCGCTGCTGGTGCCGGTCGCCTCCGCGGGTCTCCTGGGCTTCGCGCTGGTCGGCCTGGGCTTGTCCAACGTCGTCCCGGTGCTGTTCAGCGCGGCTTCGAAGGTGCCCGGCGTCAGCGCCGCGCACGGCATCGCGGCGGTCTCGTCGCTCGGCTACCTCGGCATGATGGCCGGCCCGCCGCTGATCGGGATGATCGCGGAGCACACCTCGCTCACGGCCGGGCTGTCCTGCGTCGTCTTCTTCGCGCTGTTCATGGCCGCCAGCGCCCAGCGCGCGCTGGGCGGCACGGCTCGTCCCGCGGCACCTGCCGCCGCGGACTGACGTCGCCGCCTGCGCTCCTGTAGGCGAACGCCCGACACGCGCATCGGGCGTTCCCCGAGGCGACGATGCGTCGTCGCCCTCGTGCCACGGCACGCCCTCGTCCCTACAGTTGATCCTGACAACGGAATTCGAGCTTCCGTTGTCCATGCTTCTCTCTCGCATGGTCCGCCTTTTCCCTCTGCAGGCGGACGAACTTTCGGCCCCGGTTTCACGACCGGGGCCTTTTCTTTTCGGGGCGGCGCTCTGCGGTCGGGGTCAGACCGCGCGGACTACTGCGTGTCGATCGACGACGATCCGTCGCAGGTCGTCTCCTGGATGCCGCAGATCTGATCCAGCCAGGCGCGGAAGCGGCCTTTGGGCTGCCCTGAGCGAGCCGCAGGAGCGATCTGCAGATAGGGCCGCATCTCGGCGGAGAAGCGCGATTCCTCGTAATCGACCTGCACCCAGCTGCCGCTGCAGTCGACCAGTCGCCCGGCGGCGATGGTGCTGCTGCCATCGAAGAAAAGGCCATCCTTGAGTTGCACGGCGACGGGTGCCTTGGCATCGGGTCGGGTGCGCCCGACATTGGCTTGCGACTTCACGACGAGCTTGCGACCGCTGACCCAGCCTTCGCCCTCGTAGACGGGCCGAGCTGGCTGGCCGGTCAGCGATTCGTCCTCAAAAGCCTCGCGGATGCGGAACCACCCTTGGCGGTGGCGGTCACCTTCACGAACACACGGGCACGCATGCCCGATTCGTCTTTCCAGACCGGAGGCAAGGTGCCTACGGGACTGCTCGTACCGGCGCGCGTGCCTAAGATGCGTGCCCATGAACAGCACGACTTCGACGCAACGGCTTCGCATCGACTGGCGCGGGCGGGCCACCGACATCGAATACACCTGGGTCAACGAGTCGATCAGCGACGCGCCGGTCATGGTCTTCCTCCACGAGGGCCTGGGATCCATCGCGATGTGGCGCGACTTCCCCACTCGCTTGTGCGAAGCCATCGGCATGCGCGGGCTCGTGTACTCGCGGCCGGGGTATGGGCGCTCGACGATGCGCGCGCCGGACGATCGTTGGGGCGTCGACTACCTGCATCGTCAGGCGCATGAGGTGCTGCCCGCGGTACTCGCCAAACTGGGCGTGACGTCGCCGCCGTGGCTGTTCGGGCACAGCGATGGCGGCTCCATCGCGCTGCTGCATGCGGCGACATTGCCGACCGCGGGGGCAGTCGTTGCTGCGCCGCACATCGTGGTCGAGGACCTGTCGCTCGACGGCATTCGCAAGACCGTTGAGATCTACGAGGCGGGTCCGCTGCGCGATCGTCTGGCGCGATTCCACGACGATCCGGATTCGCCGTTCGGCGGGTGGAGCGGGACCTGGCTGAATCCGGCGTTCCGCGACTGGTCCATCGTCGAGGAGATCCGTGCGATCACCTGTCCGCTGCTGGCGATACAGGGCGTCGACGACGAGTACGGCACGCTCGAACAGATCCGGGGCATCGCCCGCGAAGTGCCGCAGACGCGCATCTTAGAGATTCCCGCATGCGGCCATTCGCCGCACAAGGACAAGCCTGTCGAGGTGATCGCAGCCGTCAGAGACTGGCTGGGGACAACAGCCCCATCGTCATCGCCTTGAGCGTTGCTGCGGCCCGCGTGCTGCATTCGAGCTTGCGGAACGCGCTTTCCAGGTGGGTCCGCACGGTGGCGGGGCTGATGCCGAGGACTTTGGCGGCTTCCTTGTTGCTCTCGCCGATGGCGATGCGCCCGAGCACCTCGGTCTCCCGCGCGGAGAGCGTGACGATCGGGACGGGCGCGGCGGATGAGGAGGAGGGCGCGGACGCCGGAGCTGTCGCGCGGCGACGTTCGGCGCCGCAGACGGCCTCAGCCGCTTCGGCGTCGAGGTGGCCTGCCGCCACTTCCGCGCTCATGGCCGCGCGCGCCGCGTCGGTATCGAGCGCCGGTGCGCCGGGGCGGCCGGTTCGCACGGTCACCCACGCGGAGGCGGCTGCGAGCACGCGTGCGGGCATCGGGATCGCGGCGCCTGCTGCGCTTCGAAAGGATCCGGAGCCGTCCATGCGTTCGTCGACGTAGGACGCGAGCTCGGCTTCCGCGTGCAGCGCGCTCAGGCGTCGCGCGGCGCGTCCGGTCCAGTAGGGCATCAGGCGGAGCTTCTCGCGGTCGGCCTCGCCGAGCCGACGGCCTTCGCTCCAGAGCGCGTTGGGCACCGACGCGCGGCCGATGCCGTGCAGCAGGCCTGCGCGATGGAGTCGCTCCTGCGCGGCAGCGTCGAAGCCGAGCACCGCGCCCGCTTCGCGCGCCGCGTCGGCCACGCGCCGCGACAGGCCCGTCATCCACGGCAGCTTGAGGTCGATGACGTCGGCGACCAGCTCAAGCGGTGTGTCCAGCGTCGCCAGGGTCGCGTCGAGATCGTGCGAACCGTCCTCATGGGCTCCGGCGTCCAGCGCGGTCATCCACGCCTGCGCGTTCCTGCTCACGAGGTCCACCAGCGCCTTCGGATACTTCGCGTCCGAGCGCTCGCCGATGTAGCGCAGAGCCGCCGGCAGGCCGTGCACGCGCGAGAAGATCTCGAGGTCTCCCGCCAGCGACACGTGGAAGACGACGGCGGGCACCTCGTCGCTGTTCAGGCCGTCGGGCTTGCCGTGACCGTCCCAGGTCTCGAAGAGGTGGCGCATCGCGCGCTCGATGTTGCCGGGCAGGCCCAGCAGCCGGGCGATCTCGCCGGCGACCTCGCAGTGGATCAACGCCGCCTCGCCGAGCGTGCCGGCCAGCGCGGACGCTTCCTCCGCGGAGCCGTTGGAGAGCATCGCATCGCGCCCGCCGACGTCGTCGCCCAGCGCAGCGGCGATCTCCGGCGCGTTGGCCGTGCAGCCCGACCACCGCAGTAGCGCCACGCAGGCCGCGTGGCCGGGCGACTGGTCCGCATCGCGGCCGAGCGCGAGGCCTTCATCCCGGGCGGCCTCCGCGATGCGCGCGGCGAGCCAGCCGGTCCGCGTCGAATGGTCGACCGGCTGTCCCATGCTGAGGTCGCCCACGAACGCCAACGCGCGCACGGCGTCGAGCACCGGCACGCGCGAGCCCGCTGCGACGGCGGCCGAGGCGGCTACGGTGGTCGTGGCCGTCGCGGCGGGTGCCGTCGAGCGGGAAGTCGGAAGGGGCGGGGAAGAGGAGGGCGAAGGTTCAGTCACGGCGTCCCAGGGGCAAAGTCCAACGCGCCGCGGGCACCGCGCCATGGGTGCCCGCGGACGGCGCGGACCTTACCGGGATTGCCGGACGGCGTCCAGGATGACCTTTGCGACCGCTTCCGGCTGCGACTGCTGCGGCACGTGCGAGCTGTCGACCTTGGTCACCTTGGCGCCGGCGCGCGCGGCCATCGAGGCCTGCGCTTCCGGGGCGATCATGCGGTCGGCCGTGGCCAGCAGGTAGTACGAGGGCTTGTTCTTCCATGCCGCGGCCGACACGGTCTGCTCGAAGGCCTTGGCCTGGATCGGACCTTGCGTCGCCGTCATCACGGCCGTCGCCGCGGCGGGCAGGTCCTGCGCGAAGTGGTTCTTCATGCCTTCGGCGGTCAGGCTCAGCCAGCCTTGCGCGTCGGCCTTGAAGTGCCCGACGCCAGACGGCGTGGGGAAGCCCTTGCCCTGCTCGGCGGTGTTCTGGCCGACATTGGGCGCGAAGGCGGCCACGTAGACCAGCGACGCGACCTTGTCCGAGTTGCCGGCTTCGGTGATCACCGTGCCGCCCCAGGAGTGGCCGACCAGCACGACCTTGCCCGGCTGCGCGTCGATCGCGCGACGCGCGGCGGCGACGTCGTCGGCCAGCGAGCTCAACGGGTTCTGCACCGCGGTGACCTGCACGCCTTCGCGCTGCAGCAGCGGGATGACCTTGGCCCAGTCGGAGCCGTCGGCGAAGGCGCCGTGGACGATGACGACCGACGGCTGGGCGGGAGCGGCCGGCGTGGCGGCCAGCGCGGCGGTCGACAGACCGGCCGAGGCGGCGAGGGCGGAAGCAGCGGCGGCGGCGGCGACGATGAGGCGGCGGGTGAAGTTCATGGTCAGGCTCCTGGTGGTTGGGAGGGTGTCGAAGGTGTTCAAGACAGGGCTCTACTGTCGCGAATCGGGCCGCGCGCCGGTATCGGACGAATGTCCGAGGTCCGGTTCTCCTAATCGGGGCAGCCGTCGGCACGGGTGACAAGGAAGTGACACGGAGGTGACAGGGGTCGCCGTTGCCCATCGGTATTTACACCGAGCCCGCCACACTCGACCGCGGGCGGTGTGAGTCCGGCGTCAAACGGCCATCGCCCGACGCGGGCGGAGGTCGCCACCGGCGAGCGACACGCGCGCGGGGCCAGGGCTTGCCGCATTCCCAATGCGGATGCGTTTGCGCGCCGTTTGCGCCCGGCGCGACGCGGTCGGACCGGCAAGTCCTGACCCCGGCGAGGGGCCCTCCCAAACCGGCCGACCGGCCCGAAAGAGTCACCCCCTAGGGAAAGAACCACCCCCACACCAAGGGGGAACCGCGGCGCTACCCCCTCGTGCTCTCCGTGACAAGAGTCACAGAATCGACACGCCCGAAGGTCGTCCTCCCGCCGGCCGTCAGCCCTCAAGACAGCGCCCCGCATCACGGTGCGCCGTCGTCCAAGTCCAGGTGGACATCCCACCTTCATCCTGAAAAGGACGCAGCAATGTTCAAGAAGACCTGTCTGGCTCTGGCGCTCGTCGGCGCCGCGGCCGCGGCCCATGCCGGGCCGACCCTCATCAACGAGGGATTCGACGACGTCAACACCCTCCCGGGCTGGACGATCGCCAACCTCGGCACGCCGGTCAACCCCGACATCCTCACCTGGTACCAGGGCAACGTCGGCGCGTTCGACGCGCATAGCGGCCTCCCCACTGCTTACATCGCCTCCCAATGGGGCGCGGTCGGGGCCGGCGGCACGCTGTCGAGCTGGTTGCTGAGCCCGGTGTTTTCGACCGCCGAGAACCTCGAGGTGTCATTCTGGGCGCGCAATGAGGGGGCTGCGGGCTACATCGACCAGTTGGCCTATGGCCTGGTCGACGCGGCCGGCACCTTCGCCAGTTTCGTGCCGCAGGCCAGCGTCACCCTCGTCGGTGAATGGACCCGCTACAGCTTCCAGCTGTCGGGGCAAGGCGCGGGCTCCAGCAGTCGCTTCGCGATCCAGTATTTCGGCGCCGGTGACTTGGCCACCGTGATCGGTGTCGACGACGTCGCCATCAACGTACCCGAGCCGTCGACCTGGGCGCTGGCCGGCGTGAGCCTGCTGGGCCTGGTGGCCGCCCGCCGTCGTCGCACGCAGGCCTGAGCCGCGTGTCGAGTCATCGGAACTTCCGAGTCATCTCCGCAAGGACAACGACCATGATCACCCGCATTTCCCTGGGCCTGGCGATCGCCGCGGCCCTGCCGCTGGCGGCGCAGGCTCACGAAGCCGCCGCGCCGGCTTCCCTGTCCGTCGCAGACGCGGCCGCCGCCGCGGCTGCCGACAGCAACAACATCATCATCGTGCGCGACGCCGAAACCGGCCACCTGCGCCCCGCGACGCCCGAGGAGCACAACGCCCTCAAGGCGCTGCCCGCCAATGTCAACGCCCGCGCCCGTGTCGCCTCGCGCGCCGCGGCGCTGACGCCGCTGCTCAAGCAGCATCGCAGCGGCGCGGTCGGCGTCCGCCTGACCGACGACATGGTGAGCCAGTCCGTCATGGTGCGCGGCGCCGACGGCAAGCTCATCGAGGCCTGCTTCGCCAGCAAGGAAGAGGCGGAAGCCTTCATGAAGAACGGCGGCGCGGTCGCCAAGTCGGCCCTGCCCACGGAGTAAGCCATGCAGACATCGTTCAAGAAGACCGTTCTCCGCTCGGCCCTGCTGGCTGCGCTGTGCGGCGCGGGCGTCGCGCAGGCGGCGACCATCGTCATCCAGAGCCGCGATCCCGCAGGCGTCGGCTTCAACGACACGACGCCGGTGGCGCCGGTCGGCGGGAACCCGGGCACCACGCTGGGCGAGCAGCGCATGTTCGTTTACCGGTACGTGGCCGACGTGTGGGAGAAGGCGCTCGACAGCAACGTCACGATCACCGTGAACGCGGGCTGGGAAGCGCTGACCTGCACCTCGTCGCAGGCGGTGCTCGGCAGCGCCGGCGCCTGGAACATCTGGCACGACTTCCCCGGCGGCACGCCCGGGACCTGGTATCCGCAGGCGCTGGCCAACAAGCTGGCCGGCGAGAACCTGAGCGCGGACCAGCCCCCCGGCCCTTCCGGCTACGACAACGTCGACATCAAGACGCAGTTCAACATCAACCTCGGCAAGAGCGACTGCCTGGCCGGCTCACCGTTCTACCTGGGCATCGACGGCAACTTCGGCACCGGCGTGAACTTCGTCGAGACGCTGCTGCATGAGCTGGGCCACGGCTTGGGCTTCTCGGTGCTGACGGTCTACACCGGTTCGGTGACCCCCGCGGTCGGCTATCGCCTCAACGCGGACGGCACGGCCTACGTCGCCAGCGGTGGACTGCCCAGCGTCTGGGAACAGTTCATGTACGACAACACGGCAGGCAAGACCTGGCTCACGATGACCAGCGCCGAGCGCGGCGCTTCGGCGGTCAACCCGCTGGGTCTGGCCTGGATCGGCCCCAACGTGCTGGCCGGCGCCGACATGTTGGCAGCCACGCCGGTGCTGAAGATCTCGGCCTCCGCGCCGGGCGCTTCGGGTCAGTATCCGTACGGCACGGCGTCCTTCGGTCCGGCCGTGAGCAGCGGCCTGAACCTGGGCGCGCTGGCGACCGTGCCGGCCGACGCCTCGAACGGCGCTGGCTGCCTGCCCTTCACCCCGGCCGTCACGGCGGCGGTGACCGGCAAGGTGGCGATCATCGATCGCGGCGTCTGCGGCTTCGCGGTCAAGGCCAAGAACGCCCAGAACGCGGGCGCGATCGGCGTGATCATCGCCAACAACGCCGCGGGCGCCGCCCCCGGCCTGGGCGGTGCGGATCCGACCGTCGTGATCCCGACGGTCAGCGTCTCGCAGGCCGACGGCGTCAAGCTGCGCACCGCGATCACCGCGGCGCTGCCTTACGGCACGCGGACCAAGCCGGGTCTGGCCAACGCCTCCCTGGGCGCGGACCCGAGCCGGCGCGCCGGTGCCGACGTGCTGGGTCGTCCGCTGCTGTACACGCCGAACCCCATCGCCTCGGGCTCGTCCGTGTCGCACTGGGACGTGTCGGCCTCGCCGAACCTGCTGATGGAACCGAATATCAGCCCCGACCTGGGCCTGGTCCTGGTGCCGCCCAAGGACCTGACCAAGCCGCTGCTGAAGGACCTGGGCTGGTAATCCCCGCGTCGTCTTGATCGGGCCGGCAGGTCCGGTCGTCCCACCCGCTCGCCCCTGAAGTGGGCGCTTTGCGGGTCGGGTAGGATAGTCCCCGAAAGCCTGGTGCGAAAGCGCCAGGCTTTTTTCTTGCACGCGGCAACCGGACGCCGTCCGGATCCCGCTCGAATGTCGGTGTCATGACCGGGCGATGTCGCTCAAACGGGCGATGAAATCCGCCATGCGGACGTTCGAGGGGGGTGAAGAGGGCGACTGGTTGCGTCTTCAAACAGGCGGGTGGTCAGGACTGGCTGATAATCGCCGGCCCCGGCTAGCCGGAACCTGGTTTTTTACTGGAAGCATTGATGAACAAGAGTGAACTGATCGAAGGCATCGCCACCAAGGCTGGCGTGACCCGTGCCGTGGCCGCGACCGCCCTGGACGCGACCCTGGAAACCATCACCGAAGCGCTGGCCTCCGGCGACCAGATCGCCCTGGTGGGCTTCGGCACCTTCAAGGTGAGCGACCGCGCCGCCCGCACCGGCAAGAACCCCGCCACCGGTGAAGCGCTGGACATCCCGGCCTCCAAGGTCGCGAAGTTCACCGCCGGCAAGGCGCTGAAGGATGCGGTGAACAAGTAAGCCTCCCGGCTTCTTTCACTGGGCGACGCCCGCTCCTGCAACAGCAGGGCGGGCGTTGTCGTTTGTGGGCGGGATCGCATGCGGGACTCCCTGCATGGGGGCAGGTGTTGCCCTTTCTGCCCAAGAGGTTGCGATTCCACCCGTACGTCTGCATCCCTGCGATGGACAAGGCAAGGGAAAGCGAGGACTTGTCGTCTCTGAACGCCCCGGTCAGCATGAAAGAGGCTGGCAACCGACGCGCGAATTGCCATCACGGCCTTCGACAGTTTGGGAGCCGGCTCAGTGCGGCGGCGCAGGCAAGCGGCCTAGCAACCCGGCGCGGCCGTCCGTCCAACGTTGGGCGACACCTTCGCCGGATTCGGGGTGCACGCCGCTGAGCGCGGTGATTGTTACTTGGTGTGTGACGACCACAAGTACGCCAGGCCCGCGCCACGCCGCCAGCAGCGCGGTGGCTTCGCGCAACTGGTCCGCCTCGCGTTCGGGCTGGCGAAAGAACGAGCCCAAGGCCGGCTGTTCGAGCACCGGCAAACCTGGAAAGGCTAACCGGGCTGTATCCAACGTTCGGCACCAGGGCGATGCCCAAACGGCGAAGACACGCAACTCGCCAAGCTTCTGACGCAGCGCCTCACCCAGACGCCGCGCTTGATCGCGTCCTGCGTCGCTGAGATTGCGTTGCGTGGCGCAGTCGCCGAGCTTGAAGCCCTGCGGATCGCCGCCCCCTGGCGCCAGCGCATGGCGGTAAAGCAGCACGTCGCCGTCCCGAAGGTCCAGCGCCCAAGCGGGCGCGAGCCACAGGCAAAGAAGGCAGGCTAGGCAAAACTTCATAGCGGTCCCTGGTCACGCACGTCAGGACGGGGCGGTGCCGTCTGCCGTTCCTGGCAGCTTATGCGCACTCCGGGGCCTGGCGAGGGAATTTTCTACCGGGGCGTAAGGCGTGGCCCCCCTCGCGTGCCATGGCACCGCCGCCGCAAACTGAAGCAAGTACAGCGGGCCGGAGTTCGTCAGCCTGGCGATTCTGGAATGGATCGCGGGCGCGGGCATCTCGACCGTGCTCAACGACCCGGGCAAGCCCTGGCAGAACGGCGCCGACGAGAGCTTCAACGGCAAGTTCCGCGACGAGTGCCTGTCCGTCGAGTGGTTCCGTTCGCGCCGCGAGGCCAAGGTCGTCATCGAGTCCAACGACGAGGGCGTGACAAGGCGCAGAAGCGCTCCATGCGCGGGGCTGTCTGTCAGCAACTTGCCGACAGGCGGTGACGCCATCCCCCGCTGGTGAGACGCGGACCGGGTCGGAACAATCAGCCCAGATCCTTGCTCTCCCCGTTCGCGGAGCCGCCCCATGACACATCACGCCGAGATCCCGTTGCCGCCGAAGATGGAACGACCGGCCCTCGAGGCCGCGCTTCGTCAGGCCGTCGAGACCGGGGCGCTGTCCCTCCATTACCAGCCCCAGGTCTCGGCACTCACCGGGCGGATCGAAAGCGTCGAGGCGCTCGTGCGCTGGAAGCATCCCCAACTGGGCAGCATCTTGCCCGAGAGCTTCCTCCCGATCGCCGAAGAAACGGGCCTGATCGTGCCGTTGGGATGCTGGGTGTTGCGTCAGGCCTTCGATCAGTTACTCGGCTGGCGACGCGCGGGGCTGCCCGCGATCGGCCTGTCGATCAATCTGTCGCCGGCCCAGTTCCGCGATCCCGAGCTGCTGTTCGAGATCGAGGCTCTGCTGGTGCGCACCGGCGTCGACCCGCAGTTGCTGGTGCTCGAGATCACCGAAAGCCTCCTGATGCCGGACACCGCGGGCACGGTCGAGAAGCTGACGGCGCTCAAGGCGCTCGGCGTGCGGCTGGCGGTGGACGACTTCGGCACGGGCTGCCTGTCCGTGTCTCAGCTGCGAGGCTTCCCGGTCGATGCCCTCAAGATCGACCGCAGCTTCGTGCGCGGCATCGCCGACTACGCCGAGGATCGCGCGTTCGCCCAGGCCATCGTGCAGATGGCCCGCAAGCTGCGGCTCCAGGTAGTCGCCGAAGGCGTGGAGACGGACGCGCAGGAGCGCGCGCTGGGCGCGCTGGGGTGCGACCTGCTGCAAGGTTTCCTGTTCAGCCCGGCCGTGCCGGCGGCCGAGCTCGAGTCGATGCTGCGGCGAGAATCCGATCGCGGGGAGTGTTGCGCCCAGGCCGTGGCCACGCTGACCGGCCTGGAAGTCAAGTTCGCCGCGACGAGTTTCTGACGAAGCGGGCCGGGGCACGGGCGCGAGCGGCGTGCCGCGACGCCTGGCCGATCCGGCTCAGCCTTCGCGGAAGAACTTCAACGCCGCCAGGTCCGGGAACGCCGTCGGCCGCTTCGCCTGCGCGGCCGCGAACGCCTCCATCAGGTTCTTGTTCTGCCAGATCGCCGCCTGCAGCCAACCCATCTGCTGGAGGCTGTCCTTGACGCCGTGGTCGCGCGCGTAGTGGAGGGCCTGCTTGCTGCCCCAGATCGCCACCGGCGGCTTCTGCGCGATCTCACGCGCGCATTGCAGCGCGGCGTCGACGCACTCGGCCTGCGTCGCGAAGACGTCGTTGACCAGCCCCACCGCCTGCGCCCGCGCCGCCGGCATGCGGCGGCCGGTGTAGGCCAGTTCCTTGACCACGCCGAGCGGCACCAGCTTCGGCAGGCGCTGCAGCGTGCCCAGGTCGGCCACCATGCCGATGTTGATTTCCTGGATGCAGAAGAACGCGCCGGTCTCCGCATAGCGGATGTCGCAGGCCGCGACCAGGTCCACCGCGCCGCCGATGCAGCCGCCCTGGATCGCCGCGATCGTCGGCACGCGCAGCTCGTCGAGCTGGTTGAAGGCCCGCTGCATGTCGGCCAGCAGGTCGACGATCGCCGCGCGGCCTTCGGCGCTGCGGTCGTCGAGCTGGATGCCGCCGTTCTGGAACACCTCCAGCGACATCCCCGCGCTGAAGTGCTTGCCCGTCGACGAGATCACCAGCGCCCGCAGCGTCGGACTGCGGTGCAACTGCGCCAACACCGTTTCCAGCTCGCGCCACAGCTGCGGCGACATCGTGTTCATCGCGTCCGGCCGGTTCAGCACCAGATGGCCGACGCCGGCTTCTTCGGTCAGGGTGAGGCAGTCCATTCGAGTCTCCTTCGGTCGTCCCTGTCTTGGAGCAGGGAATCGGACCATGCTAGCGGGAGACCGCCGGACGCCGCGTCAAGGACGCGACGCCCGATGCCGATTGGAGAGGGCTCTCAGGCGCCGACCAGTTCTTCGGCCGGGCCGAAGAACTCGTAGCGCAGCTGCGTCGCCGGGATGCCCAGCGAGCGGCCGGCCCGGTAGACCGTCTGCATGAAGGGCTTGGGGCCGAGCAGGTAGAGGTCGACGTCGCGATCCTCCGGCAGGTGGCGCGCCAGCAGCGCATCGGTGACGTAGCCGACCTCGTGCGGCTCATCGCCGTCGCGCGGGGCGTCGTAGACGTACAGCGCCTCGACGTTGTCATGCGCCGCGGCGAGCACATCCACCCGCTCCCGGAACGCATGCACGCCACCGTGCCGCGCCGCGTGGATGAAGCGGATCGGGCGCCCGCTGGCCGCCGCCGATTCCAGCATCGACATCGCCGGCGTGATGCCCACGCCGCCCGTCACCAGCACCAGCGGCCGCGTCGCCGCGGCGTCGAGCGTGAACTCGCCGGCCGGCGCCTGCACGTCGAGGCGGCTGCCGACCTCGGCCGTGTCGTGCATCCAGTTGGACACCAGCCCGCCGTCCTCGCGCTTGATGCTGACGCGGTACCAGGGCTTGCCCGGCGCATCCGACAGCGAGTAGTTCCGGCGCACCGTCCGTCCGTCGATGTCCAGCACCAGGGTCAGGTATTGCCCAGGGTGGAAAGGCGGCAGCGGCTGGCCGTCGACCGGCTCCAGGTAGAACGAGGTGATCAGCTCGCTCTCCCGCTCCTTGCGCGCGACGACCATCTCGCGTTGCCCCCGCCAGCCGCCCGGCAGCGCGGCCGTGGCGGCGTACACCTGCTCCTCGGCGTCGATCAGCAGCTGCGCGAGGGCGCCGTAGGCCTCGGCCCAGGCGGCGATGATCTCGTCGGTCGCGACCTCCGCGCCCAGGACCTCGCGGATGGCCGCGAGCAGGCACGCGCCGACGATCGGGTAATGCGCCGGCTGCACGCCCAGCGCCACATGCTTCTGGATGATGCGAGGGAGGGCCGGCGCGATCTCGTGCACGCGGTCGATGTGGCTCGCATATGCCAGCACCGCGCCGGCCAGCGCGCGCGCCTGCGTGCCTTCGGCCTGGTGCGCCTCGTTGAAGAAGGCTTTCAGTTCGGGGTGCTCGGTCAGCATCGCGCGGTAGAAGTGCCGCGTGATGTCCTCGCCGCGCGACTTCAGCAGCGGCACCGTGGCCTGGATCAGGGCGATGGTCTGGGGCTTGAACATGAGCTTCTGGACTCCGGAGTCGTTGAGGGTGCTTTCCTCATTTCACGATCCGTGCCAGCGCTGACGACTTCAAAAATCATTCGCAACTTATTGATTTTCCATACCTACCATTTTATTGATGGACAGGAAAGGTCTAAATGACCGAGTATCGGAAGCAGTCCAACTGACAACGAACAGGTCGCAGTGACACCAGATTCCCGCTACCGCCAGCTGCTCGCCGCCGTGCGCGGCCTCGTGCGATGCGATGCCGCCGCGTTGCTGCGCCTGCTGCCCGGCGAAGGCGCGCCAGTGCTGCAGCCGGTGGCTGTGGACGGCCTCGCGGAGGAGGCGCTCGGTCGGCGCTTCCCGGTGGCGGCCCATCCCCGTCTGGCGCGTCTGCTGGACAGCGGGCAGGGGCTGCGCTTTCCGTCCGACGCGGGCCTGCCCGATCCCTATGACGGGCTGCTGGAACATCAGCAGGAACTCGAGGCGGTGCACGACTGCATGGGCGCGCCCGTGCGCGTCGAGGGCCGGATCTGGGGCCTCGTGACCCTGGATGCGATGGATCCGCGCGCCTTCGACGGCGTCGACGACGGCCGGTTGCAAGGCATCGTCCGGCTGCTCGAGGCCGGCATCGCCGCCGAGGAGACCATCGCCGAGCTCGCCCGCCGGGCCGAGCAGGAACAGTCGCTCGCGCGGGCCGCCTCACGCGGCGGATCGCGCGAGCTGCTCGGCCGCAGCGCGGCGATGGTCCGGCTGCGGGAGGAGATCGACACCGTCGCCGGCTCCGACCTGACGGTGCTGGTCCTCGGCGAGACCGGCGTGGGCAAGGAACTCGTCGCGGAGCGACTGCACGCGCGCTCGCCGCGGCGCGATCGACCGCTGGTGCAGATCAATTGCGCGGCGCTGCCGGAGACGCTGGCGGACAGCGAGCTCTTCGGCCACAAGCGCGGCGCCTTCACGGGTGCGGTCGCCGATCGCAGCGGGAAATTCGAGTTGGCCGACGGCGGCACGCTGCTGCTCGACGAGGTCGGCGAGCTGCCGCTGCCGGTCCAGGCCAAGCTGCTGCGCGTGCTGCAGAGCGGCGACATACAGCGGCCCGGCAGCGACCAGGTCCGCAAGGTGGACGTGCGCGTGATCGCCGCCACCAACCGCGACCTGCGCGCGGAGGTCGCGCGCGGCCGCTTCCGCGCCGACCTCTACCACCGGCTGTCGGTCTATCCGTTGCACGTGCCGCCGCTGCGTGAACGCGGCCGCGACGTGCTGGCGCTCTCCGGCGGCTTCCTGGAAGAGAACCAGCATCGACTCGGCGCCCGCAATTTGCGGCTGTCGCCGGCGGCCTCACAGGCACTGCTCGGTCACGATTGGCCAGGCAACGTGCGCGAGCTGGAACACCTGATCAGCCGCGCCGCGCTGCGCGCGTTGTCATCGAGCGGCCGGGGAGGGCGGTGGATCGCGATCGAGCCGGAACACCTGGGACTGGAGACGGGTGTCATCGGCGCGGCGACGGGCTTGGCGCCTCCGACGATGGCCGCCGCGCGCTCGCTCAGCGACCGCGCCGAGGCCCGCCGGGATCCGGGCGCGGAGCTCGACACCGGGCGGGAAACCGGGCGGGAGATCGGACGCGACACCCATCGCGACACGGGGCTCGGCGCTGCGCGCGACGTCGGTCCGGGGCTTCGTGAGGCGACCGAGCGTTTCCAGCGCGGATGGATCGAGGACGCGCTGCGACGACACGACGGCGCATGGGCGGCCGCCGCGCGCGAGGCGGGCATGGACCGCAGCAACTTCCTGCGCCTGGTGAAGCGCCTCGGCTTGAAGAGCCGGGACTGAGCCGGAACTGAGCGCCGGGGCGAGGCGGCGTCGCCGCGCGTCCTACAGCGATCGCAGCCACGCCAGCAGCGCTGCCCGATCCGCCGTCGGCAACCGCTCGAAACGCTGCCGCGCCTTCGCGGCCTCGCCGCCGTGCCAGAGGATGGCCTCGGTGAGGGTGCGGGCGCGCCCGTCGTGCAGGTAACCGACCGGCGTCCACTGCGCCACCTTCTCCGTGTACCCGATGCCCCACAGCGCCGGCGTGCGCCACATCGCGGCCCGCGCGCGGCCCTCCGGCAGGCTGTCCGCCAGGTCCGGACCCATGTCGTGCAGCAGCAGGTCGGTGAACGGACGGATGGTCTGGTCGCGCAGTTCCGCAAACGGATGGGTGCTGCCGGTCTTCATCTCCGCCGTGTGGCACGCCGCGCATCTCAAGGCGTCGAACACCCTGCGGCCGGCCGCCACCTGCACCGGATCCACCCGGTGCTCCTCCATCGGCGCCACGCCTTTCGGGAAGCCGCTCGCGAGGCTGCGCTGCGCCGGGACGGCCAGCAGCTGCATGTAGTGCGTCAGCGCGGTCAGGTCGCCTTCGGTGATGCCTATCTGCGGTGGGGCCGCGCGGCAGCCCGCCGGATCCATCGAGCAACTGCGGTTGGGGAACACCGGCGAGGTCACCGCCATGTCGTTGAGCAACGCCGCCGCCACCTGATGCCGGACGCTGGCCTTGGTCGCCTTCCAGCCGAAGCGGCCCAGGCGCGTGACGCCGGTTTCGGGATCGACGCTGAAGTTGGCTTGCCCGCGCACACCGTCGGGGTCCGGCTTCGAGCGGACGCGGGCCAGGATGTCCGCCTCCGGCACGGCCTCCAGCAGACCGACGCCGATGAGCGGCTGCGCGGCGCGCGCCGACCAGCGCTGCGGCGTGGGCCCGTCGAAGGCGAACCGCGGCTTGCGCAGCTCGACCGTCGTGCCGTCGGCCAGCGTGACGACACGGGTCTCGAAACCCGCGACCTTGACCGCGTTGCCCCCGTCCCGCGACGCGCCCGACGCCGACGCCGCATTCATCAGGATCGCCGACCCGTAGCGCGGATCCGGGCGGAGCGCGCCGTCCGCGTCCATCACCGCCACGTGGAAGGCCATCCCCTCCAGCCGCTGGCCCACCATGAACGGCGCCGGACTGCGTCCGTTGCCGGTGTGGCACTGCACGCACGAGGACGCATTGAAGCGTTGCCCGGCCAGGTTGGCGACGGCCGTCATCGGGTCGTTGCCGGACTCGTCGTGCGCCCCGGTGACGAAGCTGCTGTGGGCCGTGCGGCGCCCTTCGAGGAAGCGCTGCATGTTCTGCATGCCGATGTTGCCCGCCGGCTGCTGGAACATGCGGGCGCCCTCGTCCGAATAGTTGTACGACACGGATCCCGATCCGCCCGACAGGACGGACTCCGGCAGGGGCGCGCTGTTCAGGCGCGGCTGGACGCCGTGCCACGGGGTCAGGCCTTGCCCGACGACGTACAACCATTCGCCGGCCACGTAGCGGATGCCGCCAGCGTCGCCGCGGGCCTGCATGGCCCGCGAGGTGGTGTACATGGACGGCGCGACCTCCACCGCGTCGCCGATCTTCAGCGGACGCGCCGCCACGGTGCGACCGTCGGGGAAGCCGTCGGCGCCCAGGCCCGCATGGGCCGGGTAGCCCTTGACCAGCACCGTGCAGTGGTCCGTGCCGGGCTGGCCGTTGGCCGGATAACCCACGGGGCGGCAGATCGCACCCGATCGGTCGAGCAGCTCGCCGTTGTCCATCCACCCGTAGCCGGTCACGCCGACGCGGTCGAAGGCGCGGAAGAACGCCGTGCCGCCCGGCAGGAAGTCCACCGTCGGGTTGTAGGTGTTGACCTTCAGCGTCGGCCGGGTGACTCCGGCGACGCGGCTGTCGTCGATGATCTCCAGCCCCCAGGTGCGGTTCCTGAAGGAGTTCGGCACGAAGCTCAGGGACGCGCCCCGTCCCTTGTCGACCGGCTGGCCGGCCTCGTCGACGGTCTCGTTGGGGCCCTGGCCGGCCTCGTTCCACTCCTCGCCCCGCTCGCGGCCGTGACGACCCACGGCGCGGTTGCCGAAGCGCGTCACCAGCGTGCCGTCCGGCAATGTGAACTGCAGGGTCTCGATCGGCGCCTGCGGCGCAAAGAGCGGCACGATACCGGGCAGGTGCGCAGACGCGGTCGTCGCGCCCTCCGCGGGAACGGGGAAGGGCGAGGTGATCGTCGTGTCGTCCGGCCCGGTGTCCGCGGCGATCCGGGTGCTGCTCTCGTGCCGGACGGTGCCGCCGCCGACGCAGGCGGTCAGCAAGGCGCTGCCGAGCAGGGCTCGGACGCAGGCCTTGCCCATCATGGTTGACTCCCTCCCGTGCCTGTTCGGTGCGATTGGTGGTTTGTCCCTCATTCGAGGGTCAGGCGCCGGGAGTGTCTCCGTTTTTTTTGCCGGTCGGCAAGTTTGAATGTGTGTCGAATTGATGCGCGCTCAGGCGTGGGAGACCGCCGCCGGGTCCGGGGCCTTCGGTCCGCCGACCGCGCCCAGCGCGCCGCCCCAGACGTGGTAGAGCGCCTGCAGCACAACGTACTTGAGCATCTGCGTGGTGATGTTGGCTTCCTTCTCGCTGAGGCCGTAACCCTGCCGCAGGGTCGTGGGCAGGCTGGCCACCATGGCCGTGAGGCCGCCGAAACCGGCGCTGAGGATGGCGTGCGATGTCCAGCCGACCTTGCTGGCGAAGACGTCCCCGAGCGCCTCGGGGAAGGTGTCCTTGAGGTTCTTCATGTGGGTGCCGACGCGCGCGGCGGCGCTGATGATCTGCTCGGCCGCCGGCTTGTTCAGATGGTCGAGGCAGGCGCCCAGATCGTCGCGCGCCAGGAAATGCTGGAAGCCCGCCCGCCCGGCGCTGACGTCATAGTCGTTCTTGACGGCGCGCATGACGCCCCCCGCCGCGAAGCCGAAGGCAGGATCGAGGACGCCGTCGACGGCGGCACGTTTCTCCGACTGGCCCTTGAGCTCGTAGTTGAGCATGGGCGCGACGCGCACGACCGCGTTGCGCCCGCCGTAGCCGATGCCTGCTGCCTTCGAGTTGTCCGCGGCCAGGCTGGCCTTGGTGGGCGGATTCGCGCTCGCGAGGGGTTCGGGCAACTGCTCGCCCGGCGGGCGGGTGAAGTAGGCGTCCTTGAAGGTTCTCCCCGCAGCGGCGCCGGCGGCGACGTCCAGCATCGACAGCGCGAAGCCCATGATCGCGCCGGTGATCAGCGCCGGCACGGCGATCGGCAGGGTGGGCATCGCCTTCGCCAGGGCGCCCAGGGTCAGGTCGGCGAGCTTCAGGTTGACCGGGATCGTGCCGAGGTTGAAACCGCTGGCCGAGGTCATGCCATGCATCATGGCCGTGCCCTGGTCGCGCCACTGCACCTTCTTGAGCACGGCCACGAAATCGTCGCGGGTGTGGATGCCGCGCGATTGCAGCACCGCCGCCTGCTGCGTGGCCAGACGTTCCAGCGCGGGAATGTCCTCGGGGCCCTGGCGCATCGCGCTGAGCATGTAGGCGGCGCAGCCGGTGATGTCGCCGGGCAGCTTGTGCGCGAGCGAGTCGATGTCGATGCGCGGATTGACGTCGCGCGCGCTCGGCACGGTGGCCGCGTGCAGCGAGGCCAGGCCGCCGGGCGCGCGGGGACCGTGATCCGGCTCCGCGCGCGGCAGCGGATCGAACGCGCCCGGCATGCCGCGCGTCAGTTCGGAGATCTCGTCGCGCGGCTGTCGCGGCAGGGCGGACGAGTGTTCCGTCCCGGTGGCCGAGGAGCGCCGCTGCTCGGCGATGACCTGCGCACCGCCGGGCGCGCCGCCCGAGGGCCGCTGCGCATCGCTCGACAGCGAACTGCTGCTGAGCGTGCCGGACAGCGGCGTCATGGGGATGTGCTCGCCGCCCTGGGCGTCGGTGGATGCGCCGGGGCCGCCGGTGCTGTTCCTCGAAGCGGTCCGGCTCATGACGCGGGGCGTCGACTGGCGCGGCGGCGTGGACGGCCGGGAGCGGACCGGCGCGTCCTCCGATCCGCCGTCGTGTCTGGCGGAGTCTCGCGACGCGCGACGCGCGGACAGTCCCTCGGGCAGGATGTGCTCGCTCGACGGCGGCTTGAGCTGCGGATCGACGGCGGACGTCGCGGGCTGCGATGCGGGCAGCGAGGAAGACGAGGTCGGCGTCTGCGGCGCTGACAGCGTTTCCGCCGACGGGGGAGGGACGTTGATCGCGCGGGCGGTGGGAATGGTGCTGCTCATGACGCCTTGAATGCCGTTACATCGAGGCGGCATCGTCGGCAGTGCGCCCCCCGTCGGAGCGGCTCATCCGAACCGCTGATCGAGGATGCGAAGCGAGCTCGCGCAGCGCCGGTGCGAGCGTCGGGAAGCGATACACGAAGCCGCCCGTCTGGGCGATGTGCGCCACGACCTCCTGCCCGTCCAGCATCAGCGTCGACATTTCGCCCGCCAGCCGGCGCAGCGGCGCCGCCGGCATGCGCATCCACGCCCGACGTCCGAAGGAGGCGGCGAGGGCCGTCGAGAACCCTGCCTGCGAACACCGGTCAGGCGCCACCGCGTTGACGGCGCCGCGCACGTCCGGACGACGCAGCGCCCAGTCGATGAAGCCGACGGCGTCGTCCAGGTGGATCCACGGCATCGGCTGACGGCCGTCGCCCAGACGCGCGCCGAGTCCGAGGCGCGCCGCGAACGCCTGCATCGGGTAGGCGCCGTCGTGCCGGCCGAGGATCACGCCGAAGCGCAGCCGCACGACGCGCAGGCCCACGGCCTCCATGCGCATCGCCTCATGCTCGACGGCGGCGCACAGGTCCGACTGGAACACGCCGCGCTGCGCCGGCGAGCGTTCATCACAGACCACGCCGGCCTCCGGCACGCCGTAGAAGCCCACCGCCGAGGCCGCCACCAGCACCGCCGGCGGACGCTCCAGACGGCGAGCCAGACGATGGAGCTGCTCGGTCAGGCGGGTGCGGCTCTCCAGCAGTTCGCGGCGGCGGGCGCGGGTCCAGGGGCGTCCGAGCACGCGCGCGCCGGCCAGGTGGACGAAAGCCTCGATGCGGGTTTCGGCGGCGATGTCGTCAAGCGTGCCGACCACGGCGATGTCCGCGCCGAACTGCAGGCGCGCCTGCCTCGGATCCCGCGACAGCACGATCAGCCGCCGGCCTTGCGCGCGCAGCCGCCGCACCAGCGCCTGCCCGACGAAGCCGGTCGCGCCGGTGATCAGGACCGCCGCTGCGTGGCGAGGCACCGGCGGCAAGGCCGGCTGCTCCTGCAGGGCGGCCGCCTCGCGGCCCAGGCGATGCACCGCCAGCGCGTTGCGCACGCTCCAGGCCCACACCGCGACGGCCATCGCGGTGAATAGCCACGACGTCGGGCCGCGTCCCGCGGGCGCCAGACCCGTGGGCTGCTGCCACCACTCGAGCAGGCGCGGCGCCATCAGCCCGAGGAACAGCCCGTAGCTGATCGTCAGCACTGTGTGCAGCCAGCGCTCGAAGGGCGGCAGTTGACGCGTGCGGTCTTCCTCGAGGAAGTCGGTCATCGTGATGACCACCTCCACGGCCAGCACGACGGCGACGGCCACGGCCAGCGCCCCGTGCCACGACCACCAGGCCAGGCCGAGGAAGAGCGCGCCGTAGAGCGCCTCGCGTCCCGCGTGCAGCGCGAGCTCGCGCCGCGCGCCGCGCCGCTGCGGCAGCCGCGCGGCCCACTCGTGATGCCAGAGGTTGTCGAACGCGCCGAGCAGCGCCTGAAGGATGAGGACGGCATCGAGGATGTGCATGTCAGGACTCCTGGACCGGGTCGATGGCATCGACGGGATCGATGAAAACGCCGGTCTGTTGAAAGGTCTGGCCCCAGCGGGCGTGGGTCATGGTCAAGGTGAAGCGGAAACGGCCGGCACCGAGGTCCCGGTGCTCGACGCGGCACTGGCCCGGGCTGAGCCACTGGGGCAGCCGCACGCGGACCGGGCCGAGGCACCAGAGGTAATGGCGGCTCTGGAAGACGAGGGCGCCGTCGTCCTCCAGCACGTCCAGCGCCATCGCCAGGCCGCCGCGGGTGCGTTCGAGCACGCCGGGGCCGTCGGAATGCGCACGCTTGACGGACTGCACGACGCGCCGGCCCAGCCGGCGGGACCAGATGACGCCGCCGTGGCTGTCGGGCGTGACGGCGACCTCGACCGGCAGGTCCGTGGCGCAGTCGGGCGTCAGCGGCCCGCGCAGCGGCCAGGCGAGCCACGCCAGCACGCGACCGAACGTCGAGCAGCTCAGGTCCATCCGACCGGCGTAGCGGACCGGCTCGGCATGCGTGCCGAAGCGGCGCTGCACGGCGGCAGGCAGACGCGACCAGGCGCCGGCGCCCATCAACGCGGGAAGGTCGAGCGGCGCGGCGGCAAGTGCAGGCGCCGGCGCCGGCGCGGGTGCGGCGGTCCGGACCAGCGCCGCCAGCCGGGACCGGAGGAGGAGAGGGGCGCGGAGGAGGGTGTTCATGCCTCCTCTATCGCGAGAATCGGGCCACCCCGTGATCGTTGGCTAAGTCATTGATTTCATTGAATGGATGCGCGTCAGGTGTATTCGTCGTATACAGTTGCCGCCGGGTCGACTGTCTACGACGTGTACACATGCTGCTGAGGGTGACGATGGGGTTGGCGCTGGCCGAAACGCTGTTGCTGGCAGGCGTGCTGCTGGCCTGGGCGGACCGGGTGGCGGGCGGCCGGCTGCTGGCGGCCTTCCTGGTCGCGATCGCGGTCTGGATCTCGGGCAACGAGCTGCCGAACTGGTTCGGACCGGGCGTCGAGACGCTCGCGCTGCACGTGCTGGCGACGGCGCCGCTGGCCGCCGCGGTGTTCTTCCATTTCTGCGTGGTGTTCTGCCGCGCACCGTTGCGTCGCGGCTGGATCAGCGCGGCTTACGGGCTCGGAGGCGTCGCGGTGCTGGCATCGCAGGTCCTGGTGCCGGCGCATTTCGTCGATCACGCGGACGTGGGCCGGCTGGCTGTGGCCGAACCGGCCGCCGTGATCACCAGCCTGTCGTGGGTGGCGCTCGGATTGGGCGGCGTCGGCGTGCTGCTGCACGCGCTGATGCGCCCGCCGATCGACGGCCGAGGTCCCGCGCGGGGTCAGGTCGCGGCCGTCACGGCGTCCTGCCTGTGGGGGCTGGTCTGCCTGGCCGGTTACGCGATCGCGCTGCTGGACTGGCCGGTCTATCCGTTCCCGCTGCTGGCCTTCCCGCTGTATCCGCTGATGCTGGTCTACGGCATCCTGCGCTACGGGGTGTTCGTCGCCAACGCATGGGCCGGCAAGGCGCTGGTCTGGACCTTGCTGCTGGCCTCGGGCATCGCGATCGTGGGGCTGATGCCGCTGGTGCTGCCGTTCGAGTCGCGTTGGCTCAGCGGCCTGGCGGTGGCCGCCGGATGCCTCGCGTTGAACGGACCGGTGCGGCGCTTCGTCCAGCGGCTCATCTATCCCGGCGGCGAGGTCAGCGCCCAGGACCTCGGCCGCTGGCGCGAGACGCTGCAGGCCACGGACAGCCTCGAGCGGCTGGGGGCGGAAGCCTCCGCGCTGCTGAGCCGACGGCTCGGCACATCGGTGACGGTGATCGTGGAGGAGGGCGCCGACGGAGCCGCCGATCGGGTCGCCGATCGGGTCGCCGATCGGACCGCGACATCGACGGCCCGCCCCGCGCTGACGATGCGTCGCGAGGGCGTGTCCTGGACGCCGCGCTGGACCGCGTGGGAAGCGGCCCCGCCAGGACAACGCCACGTGGCGGAGCTGTTCGCGACGGTGCTGGCCGACGCGGCCTTGCGGGTCGAGCAGGCGCAACTGGCCGCGGCCCGCGAGCGCGACCGGCAGGTCCAGGCGCGGCTCGCCGAACTCGGCGCGCTGGCCGCGACCGTGGCGCACGACATCCGCAACCCGCTCAACATCATCGGCATGGCCGTGGCGATGGCCCCGGCGGAGACGCGCCAGGAGGTCGGCGCACAGGTGGCGCGGATCGCGCACCTGACCAGCGACCTGCTCGACTACGCCAAGCCGTGGCGGCTGCAGCGCGAGCGCATCGAGCTGCGGGCGCTCGTCGAGGGTTTGATCCGTCGCCAGCCCGGCGCGCGCCTCTCGGCCGCGTGGCCGCGTGAGGTGTGGGCGGAGGCGATCGACCCGCGGCGTCTCGAACAGGCGCTGATCAACCTCATCGAGAACGCGCGCGGCGCGTCGGCGGCGGGCTGCGAGATCGATGTCGAGTGGGATGCCGAGCTGGATGCTGGGCCCGATGTCGGGCCGTCCTCCCGACCTGGCGCCGCGCGGCTGCGGCTGCATGTCTGCGACGACGGCGCCGGCGTGCCGGAGGAGCTCCGGGAGCGCCTCTTCGAGCCCTTCGCCTCGCGCAGCCCGGGCGGCACGGGGCTGGGCCTGGCGATCGTCGCTCGCATCGCCGAGGCGCACGGCGGTCGCGCCTCGCTGACGGCCCGTCCGCCCTGGACGACCTGTTTCACGCTGGAGTTGCCGCGATGAGTTCCTCTTCCCCGTCGTCGCCCATGTCGGCTTCGACGTCCCCGATCCACGGCCGCGTCCTGCTCGTCGACGACGAGCCCGCCTTCCAGCGGCTGGGCGGCGGGTTCCTGCGCAATCTGGGCCACGAGGTGCTGACCGCCGGCGACGGCGAGGAGGCGCTGTCCACCTTCTCGCGCGAGCAGCCGGACCTGGTGCTGCTGGATCTGGCGATGCCGCCGAGCATGGACCCCGAGCAAGGCCTGACCCTGATTCCGCGCTTCACCGGCGCGCCGGTCGTGGTGCTGACCGGCCACGCCGAACACGAACTCGCGCTGCGCGCGGCGGATCTCGGCGCCTGGGACTTCCTGGCCAAACCGATCGATCCGGACCTGCTGCGTTTCGTCGTCGACCGCGCGCTGCGCAAGCGCCGGCTGGACACGGAGCTGGCGCAGCTGCGACGCCGGCAGGGCGAGGACTCGATGGGGCTGGTCGGCCAGTCGACGGCGCTGCAATCGCTGCGCGCGATGATCCGGCGCGTCGCGCCGACGCGCGTCAACGTGCTGGTGCTCGGACCGACGGGGACTGGCAAGGAGCTGGTCGCACGGGCGCTGCACGAGCACGGCCCGATGGCGGCCGCGCCCTTCGTGCCGGTGCACTGCGGGGCCCTGTCCGCGGAACTGCTCGAGAGCGAGCTCTTCGGCCACATGAAGGGCAGCTTCACAGGCGCCTACCGCGATCAGCCGGGCCTGGTGGAGGTGGCGCGGGGCGGGACGCTGTTCCTCGACGAGGTCGGCGAGATGCCGCCGGCGATGCAGGTCAAGCTGCTGCGTTTCCTGCAGGAAGGCACCTACATGCCGGTCGGCGGGCGTGTGACGAAGACCAGCGAAGTCCGCGTCGTCGCGGCGACGCACCGGGACCTCGAGGCGATGGTGCGTGCCGGCGAGTTCCGCGAGGATCTCTACTACCGGCTCAAGGGCGTGGTGCTGCGCACGCCGGGATTGGCGGAACGCCGCGGCGACGTGCCGGTGCTGGCGGCGAGTTTTGCTCGACAGCGCGGCGCCGGCATCGCGGCGGGCGCGATGGCGTGGCTGACGGCGCGCGAGTGGCCTGGCAACGTGCGCGAACTGAAGGCGGTGGTCGATGCCGCCGCCGCGTTGCTGCTGCCGGGGCAGCAGGACGTCGATGCCGAGGCGCTGTCGCTGGCGGCCGGCGAAGGTCCGGTGGCGGCGCCGCCGACGCCTGCGGGCCTCGACGGCGACGATCGCGGCGGCCTGCTCGACCAGGCGATGACGGAACTGGAGCGCCGGCTCATCAGCGAGGCGATGCAGGCCACCGAGGGCAACCAGTCCGAGGCCGCGCGGCGGCTGGGGATCTCCCGGGCGGGGCTGATCAAGAAGCTCGGGAGACTCGGGTTGAAGTGACGCCTGCCCGCCCCCCCGGCGCCGAGCGTGCGGCGCCCTAGGTCAGAGGGACCTGGAGCGCCTCGTCCAAGGCCTCGTTTTCCAGATCGACCAGTGTCTGCACGTCGCCGCCGTGGAAGGCGTCGATGGGCAGCCACTTGAAGTCGAGCAGGACTTCGAGGCAACGCTGTTGGATGTCCTTCCTGGTCTGGAAGCCGGCCTTGTCATCGGGATCGTTTTCCCATTCCATCGACGTTCCGAAGTGACGGATCCGCAGGATCACCGGCCGGTTCAGCGCATTGGCGATCAGCAGTTTGTCCAGCAGCGCATTCCGCGGCCGGAGCTGGGCCGTATAGAAATCGAGTGCGAAGAACTTGGCGAGCCGGGGATCGTCCAGCCACGGATAGCGTTTGAGGTTCTGCCACGCCTCGAAGGCCTCGGCGCTGCTCACTGCGGAGGACTTCAAGGCCAGCAGCGCCCTCTCGATCTTCAGCTGCCACTGCTCGCCCTTGGTGCGGTAGTTGTCAATCGTGCGGCTGCCCGTGCCGACGGTCACCCGGCCTTTCGAATGCGCCTTGGAGGCTTCGAAGAGCGACGGCTTCTGTTCGGAGTTCTGCGACAGCCCGATCCGTTCGCCGCCGCGATTGGCCTGCAGCCCGGAGGCCCGGATGCCGGGCAGGTTGCGCATCTTCGTCACCTGATAGGCGACGCTGACATCGTGGATGTCCGCATCGGCGATCTCGGCGCGCCGTTCTGCGTCGACGAACGGCGCGACATCGGGGTCGAGCCTGTCGGGTCTGCGCCGGCCTGCCATGGCGCCATCCTCGCTGCGGCGGGCCGCGAGGAGGCGCGTCAGTGCGAGCTTGTGGTCGTTGGCCCGCAGGGCGGGGTGGATGTCGAGGTGGACCGTGTCGCTGGCCGCGATCGGTCGAAGGCTCTCCAGGATCTCGTCCGGAATGCGCTCGCCCATGGTGCCGATCTGTTCCGAGTACCAGATCGACAAGGCCTCCAGGCTGACCTGCCTCGTTCTGCTGAGCAGACGTCGCTGGAGAGGCGCTCCCGCCGCGGGCCGGTCCGCCGGCCCGGCGGCGGGATTCACCAGGGCCTCCAGTGCACGACGCTGCGCGAGCTGGCGGGGGCTGTCGCCGAGGAGCGCCGCGAACGTCGACGACGATCCCGCGGTCGAGTCTCCGGAGCGTTGAGCGGCCGCCGCACGCGGGACCGTCGAGGGGGCAGGTCGATCGAAGGTAGGCATCCGCAGGATGATCCACGCCGGACGTGGCCGCGCCATCCGATGAATGCTGAGACGCGCCGGCGAGAAGTCTGAGAACGCCTGCCCGAAGCCGGGTCCGTGCGGACGCCGGCTCCGACGGCGGCGCTCAGGCTGCGAAGCCGCCGTCGATCAGCAGGTCCGCACCGGTGACGAAGCCCGCTTCGGGTCCGGCGAGGTAACCCACCATCGCGGCGATCTCCTCGGCCTTGCCGTGGCGCGGCAGGGCCATCAGGCCGTGTAGGCCGGCGGCGAACTCGGTGTCGGCCGGGTTCATGTCGGTGTCGACCGGGCCGGGCGACACGTTGTTGATGGTGATGCCGCGCGGGCCGAGGTCACGCGAGAGGCCCTTCACCAGACCGACCAGCGCGGACTTGCTCATCGCGTAGACGCCGCCGCCGGCGAAGGGCATGCGCTGGGCGTTGGTACTGCCGATGTTGATGATGCGGCCGCCTTCGCGCATGTGTTTCGCAGCCGCCTGCGTGGCGACGAACACCGAGCGCACGTTGACCGCGACGGTGCGGTCGAAGTCTTCCAGCGTGAACTGCTCCAGCGGCGCGACGGCGAGCACGCCGGCGCTGTTGACGAGGATGTCAAGGCGACCGAAACGTTCGGCGACGCCGTCGATGGCGCGGGTGAGGGCGGCGGCGTCGGTGGCGTCGGCCTTGACGGCGATCGCCTGGCCGCCGGAGGCCTTGATCTCTTCGACCAGCGCCTCGGCGGCGATGGCCGACGAGGCGTAGCCGACGGCGACGGTCGCGCCGTCGCGGGCCAGACGGCGTGCGGAGGCGGCGCCGATGCCGCGCGAGCCGCCGTGGATGAAGGCGACCTTGCCGGTCAGCACGGCGTTGGCAGGGGTCTTGGCGGAGGTGAGGGTGGCGGTGCTCATGACGTTTCCTTTCGAAGCGGGGTGGTTGATGGACTCAACTATGGTCGTCGCCACCTGATTGCGGTAGTTGGAAAGGTGCGCGTTCAGTTTCAACCATTGGTATAAGCTGGCGACATGTCGACCGAACTGAGCAGCACCCTCGATGCCTTCCTCGCCGCCGCCGATGAAGGGAGCTTTTCCGCAGCCGCGCGGCGGCTAGGGCTCACGCCTGCGGCGGTGAGCAAGAGCGTGGCGCAGTTCGAGGCGAAGCTCGGTGTGCGCCTGTTCCAGCGCAGCACGCGCCACCTGGCGCTGACGACGGATGGAGAGCGCCTGTACGCCCAGGTGCGTCGGCCATGGACCGAAATCGGCGACGCGCTGACGGATCTGAGGCAGGGCGCGGGCAAGCCGGCGGGGACGCTGAAGGTCGCATTGGCCCACACGGTGGGGCGCGAGTACTTCGTGCCGATGATGGAGGAGTTCGTGCGGCGATATCCGGACGTCGTGCCGGACTTGCATTTCGACAACCGCCAGGTCGACCTGGTGGCCGAGGGATTCGACGTCGCCATCGGCGGCGGCATCGAGCTGACGGACGCGCTGATCGCGCGCGAGCTCGCGCGGCTGCGCATCGTGCTCGTGGCGTCGCCGGCGTATCTGGCGGCGAATCCGGTGCCCAAGCAACCGGCCGATCTGACGCGACATCGCGGGCTGCTGCGACGGTCTTTGGTGTCAGGGCGGCTGGTGCCGTGGACCTTGAAGAACAACGCCGGCCAGGAGGAAGTCGCGAGCGTGCGGCCGGTGATGGTGCTGGACGATCCGGAGGCCATGGCCCGCGCGGCGGCGAGCGGCATGGGCATCGCCATGCTGCCGATGCCGCATGCCTGGCCCTTCCTGGAACGCGGCGAACTCGTGCGCGTGCTGCCGGCCTGGTATGCGGAGGCGCTGCCGCTGGCGATCTACTACACGAGCCGCCGGCTGGTGCCCGCCAGGGTGCGGGTGTTCGTCGATCACGTGATCGAGCAGTTCAAGTCGCGTGGGTACGCGGCGAGGTTCAAGGCCGGATGAGGGGAGCGCATGGGCGTGCATCGGGAGGCAAGCGAACTGAAAGCCCTGCGGCAGCGTGAGGACCCGGTCTCCGATAATGGGACGCTCTGCAAACTGCAAACCGGAGCCATGACTGAAGGCGTGGCGAAGATCTCCATGAATAAAACCAACAACGAGCCTTTCGTGATCGGCGTTGCCGGCGGCAGCGGCAGCGGCAAATCGACCGTGACGCGCCAGGTCCTGGCCTCCATCGGCCCGAAGCGGGTGGCGGTGGTGATGCTGGACGACTACTACCTGGACCAGTCGCACATGTCGCCGCAAGACCGGCGACAGCAGAACTACGACCACCCCGACGCGTTCGACTGGCCGCTGATGACGGCGCACGTGGCGTCGCTGTGCAAGGGGGAGGCGATCGAGATGCCGGTGTACGACTTCGCGGCCGACAACCGCTCCTCGCAGACCATCACGGTGAAGCCTGCGCCGGTGATCGTGGTGGAGGGCCTTTACGCGCTGTACGACCCCGAGCTGAGCAAGCTGATGTCGCTGAAGATCTACGTGGACACGGCCTCCGACGTGCGCTTCATCCGCCGGCTCCAGCGCGACATCCAGGAACGCGGTCGCAGCACCGAGAGCGTGGTGAACCAGTACCTGGAAACCGTGCGCCCGATGCACAAGCAGTTCATCGAGCCGACCAAACGCAATGCCGACGTCATCCTGCCGCACGGGGCAAACGGTCCGGCGGTGGACATCATCACCACCAAGGTGATGAGCCTGGTGCGTGACATCGACCCCCACTGATCTGGAGCCGCCACCATGTTCCCGTTCTTCAAGCGCCTGTGCCTGATCCTGCTGGCCGGCGGTCTGCTCGCTGGCCCGACGTGGGCGGCCGAGGATCCAGTGCCCGTGGAGGGCGACTTCATCGCCCGCAACTTCCGCTTCGCCAGCGGCGAGGTGCTGCCTGAGCTGAAGCTGCATTACCGCACGCTGGGCAAGCCGCGGCGCGACGCCAGCGGCCGCGTCAGCAATGCGGTGCTGATCATGCACGGCACCGGCGGTACGGGCGGGCAGTTCATCCGGCCCGAGTTCTCTGGCGAACTGTTCGGTCCCGGCGCGCTGCTGGACGCCGATCGTTACTACCTGATCCTGCCCGACGGCATCGGCCACGGCGCCTCGTCCAAGCCCAGCGACGGCCTGCGGGCGGGATTCCCGCGCTACGGCTACGAAGACATGGTGCGGGCGCAGCACCTGCTCGTCACCGAGGGCCTCCAGGTCGATCATCTGCGCCTGGTCATGGGCACCTCCATGGGCGGCATGCACACCTGGCTGTGGGGCCAGCGCTATCCGGACTTCATGGATGCGTTGATGCCGCTGGCCAGCCTGCCGACGCAGATCGCCGGCCGCAACCGGCTGTGGCGCCGGGTCGTCATCGATGCGATCCGGAACGACCCGGCCTGGCAGGGCGGCAACTACAAGCGCCAGCCGCCCAGCCTGGGCACGGCGAGCGAGATGCTGATGCTGATGTCCAGCAACCCGGTGCTGCGCCAGCAGCAGTGGCCGACGCTGGCCGCCGCCGATGCGGCCATCGCCGCGGCCGTGGCCAGCGGCGAGAAGAACAGCGACGCCAACGACACGCTCTACGCGCTGGAGTCTTCGCGCGACTACGACCCCAACCCGGGATTGGAGCGGATCAAGGCGCCGCTGCTGGCGGTCAATTCGGCGGACGACCTGATCAACCCGCCCGAGCTGGGCCTGCTGGAGCAGGAGATCCAACGCGTTCCGCGCGGCAAGGCGATCGTCATCGCGCTCAGCCCGGCCACGCGCGGCCACGGCTCGCACACGGTGGCAACGCTGTGGAAGGAGGCGCTGGCGACGCTGCTTGCCGACTCGGGCAGGTAAGACAGCCGGCGCGGCCGTCTCCTGCGGAGGCGGTCACGCGCATCGATGGGCGCGCAGGGTGAGGGCAGTGTGAGTCCCTAGGCCGTTCGGCTAGTCCGTCGGCCATTCGCCTTTCGCGGCAGCCGCGGCTTGCATAGACTCGCGCCCTGCCGCGCCCTCGACGAGGTGCGCTTCTCCACGTCATACCGCTCGGTCGGTGATCTATTGAAGGGTTTTCATGTTCCGCTCTTTCGCTGTCTCGATGTGCCTCGCGAGCCTGGTCGGATGCGCTTCCCAGCAGCCGGATCCGTCTGTGGCGTCGGCGAAGCCAACCGTCGATCCTGCTGTCGACTGCGAGGCTCGGGACCCTGCGCTCGGCAGCATGGTGAAGCGCCGCAAGTGCGTCCCCGTGCTCAGCGCCGAAGAGAAGGCGCTGCGCAAGGAGGCTTACAGGGAGGCCTTGGATCGCGCACTCAACGCCGAGCCGGTGGCCCGGTGACGTCAGGGCGGGGCGCGCGGTGAGGGCGCTCAGGCCGGTTGCCGCAGGAAGCGTTCGATCTCGCTCGCGATCAGCTGCGGTTGTTCGTGGACGATCCAATGCGTGGCGCCGGGAACCTTGAGGATCTCCATCCGCGGCACGTAATCGTCGAGCCCGGCGAGCAGGCCCGGAAGCAGCGCGGTGTCGGCCAGCGCCCAGAACACGAGTGTCGGCACGGTCACCATGAGCCGCTCGCGCGGCAGGACCGGAATGCCGTCGATGGACTCTCCAGGCGGCGGCGGCTTCATCGGCGTGACGCGATAGAGATTGCAGGCGCCGGTGAGTCCAGCGCGCCAGACCTCGCGGTACTGCTGCTTGAGGTCCTCGGTGAGCCATCCGAAGCCGTCGGGGCCGGCTTTCATGTGGGTGAAGAAGGTCCATAGCCGCTGGAAATCGTCTTCGGCCAGCAGCGCCTCGGCATCGGGCCGGGCGAGGAAGTTCATGTACGCGCTGGCCTCACGTTGCGCGGGGTTGTTGCGCAGTTCGCGGGACAAGGTGCCTGCGTGCGGCGAGTTGATGATGACGAGCTTGCCGACCAGATCCGGGAAGGCGTTGGCGAAACCCCATGCGAAGGCGCCGCCCCAGTCGTGCGCCACGAGCGCGGCGACCGTGCCGTCGGCGCGCTCGGAGGCGGCGAGCTGCTGGATGTCCTGGACAAAGAGCTGCGCCTTGTACGCGGCGACTTCGGTCGGCGCGGTTGAACGTTCGAAGCCGCGCAGATTCGGCGCGACGCAGCGGTACCCGCCATGCGCGGGATCGGCGAAGAACGTCAGCAACTCGTCCCAGATGAACGCCGCCTCGGGGAATCCGTGCAGGAACATCATCAGCGGCCGCCCGGGCTCGCCGGCGGCGCGGCAGCTCAGGGTGATGCCGTTGGGAAGGCTGCGTTCGAAGGTCTCGATCATGGATCGGCTCCGGAAAGGGACTCGGCGTCGGATCGAGCCAGTGTCCATCGGGCCAGGTCGGCGAGGAGTCACGAGGTCGACAACAAATCTGGGCCCGGATCCGGGCTAGTAAGAGAGCCGCTCCAGAGGAAGTCGGTGGGTCACGGAGGTCGACGCTGCTCGGGGCAAGACCTGGATCGCTTGATCCATAAGACTGACAATGTGCATTATGTGACCTACCAAATCACGTTGATGTCGCTGGACGTTCCCCGACGTCGTGGCACGGAGTGCGGAGCCCTGAAGCCATGTCCACGCCGATGTGCACCGTCATCCGAAGTCCGCGCTTGAGCTCAGCAGCGTGCCCTGCGCCGCGAGCCGGGTCAGGACCTCGGCGTCCACGCGTCATTGACAAACGCGCACACCGCCTTGCATCCGGCCGGTGTCATCTCTTCTCTTGCTTGCCTCTCTCGCCATCTCCCACTCGCGGGCCAGCAGCGGAGGAAGCACGAAGGAACGCCCGCAAGTGCGCGGTGGCCATCCCAAGCCGACGCTGGAGCGCCCTGCCCGGTCGTCGCTCCATGTTCAGAAATCGCGCGGCTTCCGTCAGTGCGGGTGTCATCACCGCCCATCCGAGGGCGAGGACGAGCATGGCTCGGCCAGCGTCTGGAAAAGCCCCCGCGCCGAGTCGAACCGCCGCGAGGTAGGACAGCGGCCCGCCGACCGCGCCCATCAGGCTGGCCAGAAGAGGCCGCCCGTGCAGCCACGCCAGCGGACCGCGCAACAGGGTCGCGAACAGGGCCCAGAGTGCAAGGATCCATATTGGGGCGAACGTGGGCATCGGCCCGGGGGACGCGTAGCTCAGCACGCCCGAACGCAGCATCCAGGTGTCCCACGCCGCGCCCAGCAGGATCGCCAGCAGGGTCATCCGCACCTCCACCATGCGCGCATCGCTCCACGCCCAGTTCAACGCGACGACAGCACCAACGGCCGCCACGCCCCACCCCGGACGACCGTGAGCCGCGCCCAACACGCAAGCGAACCATGCGGCCTGGAACACCGCGAACTGGGCCGCAGCCTTGAGTGCAAGGCGCAGGTTCAATGGGATCTCCCCACCGCGATCGCCAGCCGGGACTCGAAAATCAGCATCAGGTGAAGAAGGGACGAGGTCATTGCGGAAAGGTCAATGCCTCGTTCTACGTGCGGCGACGACCGCCGGATCACGGTGTCGTCATCGCCTTCCGATCAAACGGGCGGCTCCGACTCGTCACCCGCCTTCAATCGCTCCCGGATCACGGCATTCACCTCCGCCCCATAGATCAGCGTTGTCGCGCTGATGTAGAGGAACACCAGCGTGGCGACCACGCCGGCGAAGCTGCCGTAGAGCAGCGCCAGCTTGCCCGCACTGCGCAGGGTGTACGAGAGCGTCGCCGCCGCCGCGACCCAGAGCGCCGCGCCGACGACCGCGCCGGGCAGCACCGTGCGCAACTTCGTCCGGACGTCGGGCAGCCAGCCGTAGAGCAGCGCATACAGCACCACCAGCACCGGGAAGGCGACGCCGTAGCGCACGCTGTTGCGAAGCCACAGCGTCTCGCGACCGGTGCCCACGCCGCGCTCCAGCGCTTCCCAGACGTAGGGCATGACGATGACCGAGCTGAAGATGGCGAGGATGGCGCCGCCCACGATCAGCGTGAACAGCGTGACCTTGAGGCGCGCCCGCCAGAACGGCAGGCCGCGTTCGACGGCGTAGGCGCGGTTCAGCGCGGTGCGCACCGCCTGCATGCCGGACGACGCCGTCCACAAGGTGACGAACAGGCCGATCGCCAGGAGCGCCTGGCTGCGCTGCGCCAGCACCTGGTTGACCACCGGTTGGAGCGCGCTGCGCACCAGCGGTGGCGCGTACTCGACGATCCGGCCCGCGAGCGCGGCCGCATCCCCGGGCGATCCGATGTACGCCGCCCCGGCCGATAACAGCAGCAAGAGCGGGAACATCGACAGCACCATCGAGAACGCCATGCTCCCAGCCTGGTTGGCGCTCTGGTGCAGCACGTAGTTGCGGATGGCGAGCAGCAGCACGCCGACGACGGGCGTGCGGATGGCTGCGATGCGCGCCCAACGCGCGAGCCCGGCAAGCCTTGAAGCATTCATGTAGAATTCTCTAAACTATTCATGGAAGATTCAGATTGGCCGGATCAGGTGACACTTCCGAGAACGATCTCGTACAGGCGCTGGCGCGTGCGCTGAGAGAGGGACCGCGTGTCGGAAGTGACCTCATCGCCCGTTTGGGAGTGAGCCAGCCAACATTGTCTCGAACTATTCGTTCAGGCATTCTTCCTATTACCAGTTTTCGTATTCGCGGCGTCCGAACGCCCAAGTACGCCCTACTCCGCCAACTGCCGCAGGGGCTGGCGTCCAGGCAGCGTGTCAGCCGACTGCTGGCATCCGGCTCCGTCGTGCCGTTTGCGGAATTGGAGTTCCTCAGCGGCGGAGCGACGTTGGAGCGCTTGGCCGGGGACAACGGACGCGTCACGCTCTACGAAGGGCTACCGCCGTACATCAATTTCGCCTCCCCGTCGGGCTTTCTGGGCAAGCAACTCGCCCAGGACCTGGCTCGAACACAAGGCTTCCCGCAGAGTCTGCGCGACTGGAGCGACGAGCACCGCATCGTCTATCTGTTCTCGCGAGGCCTCAACCTCCCGGGCAACCTCGTGTTCGGCAATACCTCTCTGCAAATGGAGCTGGAACTCCGCAAGGCCAGGGCGACTCCGGTCACCGAAAAGCCGCTCGCCTACTTGGCGATGGCGACCGCCCTGAAGGGCTCGGCCTACGGCTCCAGCGTCGGCGGCGAGCAGCCCAAGTTCCTCTGGCTCACCGAGGACGCCGGCCACGTGATCGTCAAGTTCGCCAAGCTGGGCAGCCGGATGGCGGAGCTGTTGCCGCTCGAGCACCTGGCGCTTCGATCGCTGGCCGAGGTGGGCGTGCCCGCCGCCCGCACGCAGTTGCTGGCGGCTGGCGACTACGTGTTCCTGGAAGTCCAGCGCTTCGATCGCGTGGGACTCAACGGCCGCGTGGGCATGCTCTCCGCGGGCGCCGTCGACGACGAATTCTTCGGCAAGCGCGACAGCTGGTCGGAGTTCGCCGCGCGCTGCGTGGCAGCGAAGTACCTGTCCGCCGAGGACGCCCGACACGTCCATACGATGGCCGCCTTCAGCGAACTGATCGGCAACGGCGATCGGCACTTCGAGAACCTCTCGCTGCTCATCGACGAGCGCGGGGAATACCAGGGCATCGCGCCCGCCTACGACATCCTGCCCATGCGATACGCTTCCATCGGCGGCGGCGTGGATCCGGATCTCCGCCCGATCGAGCCCAAGGTCGGCCCGATAGGCGCCCGTCCCGAGGTCTGGGAACAGGCCTCCCGCGCCGCGCAGCGCTTCTGGACCGCAGCCCAGACCGAAACCCTGGCCGCGCCGCTGTCGGACGACATGAAGGCACTCGCCGCCGAGAACCTGACGGCGGTCTGGGAGTTCGTCGCCCCTCTGGTTCCCGCCCATCCAGCCGCCCCGAACGGCGCTCGATGAGCACACTGCCCAAGGCATCCATGAAAGCACCTCCGCGTCTCCAATCCCTGATCGAGGAAGGCCTGATCGACACCGTCGTGCGGCAGCTGATGAGCGGCAAGGAAGCGCTGGTCTACGTGGTGCGCTGCGGCGACGAGACCCGCTGCGCCAAGGTCTACAAGGAGGCCACGCATCGCAGCTTCCGCCAGGCCGTCGACTACACCGAGAACCGCAAGACCAAGAACAGCCGGCAGGCGCGCGCCATGGCCAAGGGCACGAAGTTCGGGCGACAGGCGCAGGAAGCCGCCTGGCAGAACGCCGAGGTCGATGCGCTCTACCGCCTGGCCGGCGCCGGCGTGCGCGTGCCGCGGCCCTACAACTTCATGGACGGCGTGCTGCTGATGGAGCTGGTCGTCGACGAGAACGGCGACGCGGCACCGCGCCTGAACGACTCGATGTTCACGGCCGAGGAAGCCCGCCTCCACCACCAGCGTCTGCTGGTCGAAGTCGTGCGCATGCTCGGCACCGGCGTGGTGCACGGCGACCTGTCCGAGTTCAACATCCTGCTGGCCGCCGACGGCCCCGTGATCATCGACCTGCCGCAGGCGGTCGACGCCGCGGGCAACAACCACGCCAAGCGCATGCTGCTGCGTGACGTCAACAACCTGCGCGACTTCTTCGGCGGTTTCGCCCCGGACCTGCTCAGCACCGACTACGGACACGAGATCTGGGCCCTGTACGAAAGCGGCAACCTCACGCCCGATACGCCGCTGACGGGTCGCTTCAAGCACGCGACCGGTCCGGTCGACCTCGGCGAAGTGATCCGCGAGATCGACGACGCCGTCGACGAGGAAGCCGCGCGGCGTCTGCGGATGCAGTGAGCCCCGCGCCGGGGATCGAAGCGCGGCAGGCACTGGGCGTCAGGGCGGCCAGCGCAGGTCGACGACCGCCTCACTTGTCGCGGTCGTAGCTCCCCGTGCCGAGATAGACCGACCGGTTGTCGCCGTCGACCGGGAAGCTGAGCAGCCGCTCGGTGTGGCCGTCGTCGTACTCGAGCGTGATCGCATAACCGCTCAGCTGATAACGGCCGCGGCGGCTGGCGCCATCATCCTTGGTGCGCGTGCCGCTGCTGACGCCGACGTCCCCCAGCCCCGTGCCGACGGTGCTGCTGCCCGTGCTGCTGCTGCCCTTGCCGTCGCCGTGCGACGAGCCCGCGATCACCGTGCCCGTGATCGCCTGCAGGCTGCCGGTGCTGGAGATCGCGCTGAAGCTGCGCTCGAACCGCCCGTCCTTCGTGAAGCGGATGCCGCGCGTGGCCGAGGTGCCGCCGGTGATCATGCTGCCGGTGACGCTGCGCCGGCTGAAGCTGCCCTCCAGCCGCGCATCCGCCGGCCACGGGCGCACCGCCTCGTGCTGCTCGGGCCTCCAGTCGCCCGACGTGCGGCCGTCGTCATCCTGTGCCTGCATCGCGTAGCCCTTGCCGGCGCTGCGCCAGCGGCCCCAGCGCTGCGGCTCCAGCCGGCGCGAGGCGGCGACGTCGAGCTGGTCCGGCGGCATCTCGGTGCGGCCGTAGACGCTGCCGTCGCGCAGCAGGAAGCGCACGTCCTCCTCCCAGCGCGTGCCGTTGAGGTTGTTGGCCTGGCCGTGGATCACGACGGCGGCCAGGTCCTTGTCGGCCAGGCCCTTGCCCGGCGCGGTCGACACGCGCCGCAGCGCCACTGCCTTGCGGGCCAGCGGGGTTTGCGCCAGCGGCGACGGCGTCAGGCCCGACGCATCGTTGACCAGCGCCGCGTCGGCCAGGTCCATCGACAGCCGGTTCAGCGAGGTGACCACGCCGCGCAGCACGATCTCCCGGCCCACCCAGGGTTCGGCGTTGAACTTCAGGTGGATGAGCTGTCCGCCGATCCGGTCGCCCTGCTCCTGCTGGAGGTGGAAGTTCTCCGGACGGCGCATGTCACGGGCCACGCGGCCTTTCACATAGACCACGCCGAGCTTGCGGCGGGCCGCCTCCTCGGAGATCACGAGCCAGTTGCCGCGCTGCTCGGTCAGGGCGATGACCTGGCTGGGTAGCAAGACCTGGCCCCGCGCGGGCTCGGCGGCGACGGGCAGCGGCGTGATCGGCATGACGAGGTTGGCCTGCACGATCGCGCGCGCCACGGCGCCCGCCTGCGGATAACGCGCGGCGACGTCCTTGCCGCCGCCCTGCCACTCGCGCGCGAGCGTGGCGCAGGCCTGAGGGTCGCTCAGCACGCGCTGGCGCATAGGCTCGACGAGCTTGTCCCAGGGCGCATCGGCGCTGCGCCGCTGCATCATGCGGGTGAGCACCACGCGCATCGGCGCGATCTGATAGCGCGCCCGCCAGGCGATCCAGGCTTCGCGCATCGCGGGAACGGCATCCGCGCCGATGTCATCGCAGGCGTCGATCGCGGCCTCCGACATCACGTCGTAGCTCACGGCTTCGACGAGCTGGCTCATGGCGGCGGAATCGGTGACCAGGCTCCTGGCGTCGGGCACGGCGTGGGCGGAGAGCGCGATCAGCGCGGCGGCACTGGCGGCACTGGCGGTTCTGGCGCCGAAGGCGGCACGGGCCGCGAACGCGGCTCGAAGGACGGGCAAACGCATGCGATCGGATCCGGAGACTCGGAGACCACATCCTGCCCGCGGCGGGCCGTCGCGGCCACAGCCCGGACGGGGAAGCGTCCGTCTGGGACTTGACGAGCCGCCCCCGGATCACATCGTCCAGATCACGCCGTCCGGATCACCGGCTCGCAGAGCACCGGGAAGTTCAACGAGTTCGCGACGAAGCACTGCTCGTGCGCGTCGTGGTGCAGGCGCCGGGCGAGTTCGACGTCGTCACCGGCGCGCACGGTGACGCCGGGCCGCAGGACGATCCGCGTGAAGCGGCCCTTCTCGCCTTCGACCATGGTGCCTTCGGCCTCGTCCACGTAGTCGAGCACGGCGATGCCGGCTTCGGCGCACAGGTGGAGGTACCAGAGCTTGTGACAGGCGCTGGTCGAGGCAACGAGCAGGTCCTCCGGGTTCCAGCGGGTCCTGTCGCCCAGGAAGGCCGGGTCGGACGATCCCGGGATGGTCGGCTTGCCGGCGGACTCGATCTCATGGTCGCGGCCATAGGCCTTGTAGGCCGAGGTGCCGGTGCCGCGGTTGCCGGTCCAGCGCACGGTGACCGTGTAGCGGTGTTCGCGATGTCCCATCTTGGGTAGCTCCTGTCGGGATTCCGAGTAGATCAGACGAATCGTTCGTACCCCGCACATCGGGGTAGATATGTGCGGAAGGCAACATTTAGACTGACAAGAAATTGAAGTCGGGTTGAGGGAGAGGAATGGAAACGACATCGGGCTGGGAGGCCCTGCTCCTGGGGGGCGTGCTCGTGGCGGCACTGGTCATCGCCATCTTCGGCAGCGTCAGGCGCGCCGTGCGTCGCGACGCCAGTCTGAGCGCGGACGAACTCGATCAGCGGGACAAGGACGACGCGTGGTGACAGGCGGGATGCCGGCGCCCGGCGCGTGCGGTGGATGAGCGCCAAGGGAATGCATAAGCACCTGCGCATCGCGTCGTAGCCAAGGCCTTGCGCCTAGGCGATCCTGACGTCGACCTTTGCCGTGTGCTCTTCCGAGCATTTCAAGCCTGGGAGTCCCGCCTCCCGGGCTTTTTCTCGTCCGCGCGGCAACTGCCCTTCCACCGCTCCTTCTTCCATCGACATGGCCGTCAGACGCTCCACCCTCCTCACCCTGACCGGCCTTGCTGCCGGCCTGCTCTTCGCCGGCGCGAGCCGTGCCGAAGAGATCATCAAGATCGCCGTCACCAACGGCCCGCATGCGCAGATCGCCGAGGTCGCGAAGAAGGTCGCCGCGCGCGAGGGACTGACGCTCCAGATCGTCGAGTTCTCCGACTACGTGCAGCCCAACGCCGCCCTCGACGCCGGAGAGGTGCAGGCCAACAGCTATCAGCACCTGCCCTTCCTGCAGTCGCAGATCCAGGCGCGCGGCTACAAGCTGAATGCCGTCGGCGTGACGGTCACCGCGCCGCTGGGGTTCTATTCGAAGCGCATCAAGCGGCTCGATCAACTGGCCACCGGTGCACGCGTCGCCATCCCCAACGACCCGACCAACAGCGGCCGTGCGCTGCAGCTGCTGCACAAGGCCGGCGTCATCCAGTTGAAGCCGGGCGCGGGGATCTCGGCCACGACGCTCGACATCGCCGCCAACCCGCGCAAGCTGCAGATCGTCCAGGTCGACGCCGCGCAGCTGCCGCGCACGCTGGACGACGTCGACGCCAGCGCGATCAACACGAACTACGCAGTGCAGGCCGGCCTGGTCCCGAAGCGCGATGCGATCGCGATCGAGGACGCGAAGAGCCCGTACGCCAACCTCATCGCCGTGAGGACGCAGGACAAGGACCGACCCTGGGTGCCCAAGCTGGTCCGCGCCTTCCAGTCGCCCGAGGTCCGGCAGTTCGTCGCGGAGCGCTTCGCGGATTCGCTCGTGGTGGCGTTCTGAATCGAATTCATCCGGCGCACTTCAAGCGCCCGTATCCCCACAGCAGCAGCGCGCCCGCGGCCAACACCGCGACGCCGACGATCGCGCCGGAGCTGACGTAGACCACGCTGGACCACAGCACATAGGCGCTGCAGCCGACGAACAGCAGCGGCAGCACCGGGTACAGCGGCACGCGGAACGGCCGCAGATGCGTCGGCGCCTTGCGGCGCAGCACCAGCACGGCCAGCCCGCTGAGCGTCATGAAGCACCAGTACACCGGCGACAGGTAGTCGACCATCGTCGAGAACCCGCCGCGCGTCGCCGTGCCGAAGGCGACCAGCGCCAGCGCCATGCCGCTGGTGGCGATCACCGCGACGGTCGGCGTGCCGCGATCGGCATCCCAGCGCGCGAGCTGCAGCTCCGCCGCGAGATCGCGCGCAGCGGCGTAGGTCGTGCGGGGGCCGGCGATCAGGATCGCGTTCACCACCGACAACGCCGTGAGCGTCACCACGCCGACCATGAGGAGCTCCGCGCCGCGGCCGAACACCACGCGCATGGCCTCCGCGGCCGGTGCGCCGCTTGCGGCCAGTCCGCCCAGACCGAGCACCCGCACGTAGGCCCAGTTGGCGAGCAGATAGAGCGCGGTCACCGTGCCCAGGCCCAGCAGCAGCGCCCGCACGATGCCGCGGCGGGGATCCTTCATCTCGGCGGACAAGGTGGCCGCGTCGCTCCAGCCGCCGTAGGCGAGGAACACGAACACCATCGCGGTGCCCCAGGAAACCGTCGCGGTACCGAGGACCTCAGGACCGGTCGACCCGGCGGTTGCGCCCGCAAGACCAGGTCCGGCGGCTGCGGCCGGCGCCAGGCCTTGCCACTGTTGCCAACCCGCGCCGATTCCGAGCAGCAACAGCCCGCCGATGACCAGCGTCGTCAGGCCGAGCTGCGTGCCCAGCCCCACGCGCACGCCGAGCAGATTGAGCCCCGTGAGCGCGACGATCAGGCCGCCCGCGAGCCAGGCGCTGACGGACTCGCCGAGCCAGGGCGAGAGGTCGACGACCTGCGCGAGGTAGTCCCCGAACACGAAACCGAGCAAGGCCATCGAGCCCGTGTGGATCACCGCAAAGCGCGACCACGCGAAAAGGAAGCCGAGTCGCGCGCCGAAAGCGCGGCGCAGGAAGTGGTAGTCGCCGCCGGCGTCGGGGAAGGCCGCGGCGAGTTCCGCGAAGCACAGGCCGCCGATGAAGGAGAGCACCCCGCCCAGGGCCCAGGCGAGGTAGAGCTGCTCCGGCGTGGCCAGGAACTGCGCCACCATCGGCGAGGTCTTGAAGATGCCCGCGCCGACGACCATGCCGATGCACAGCGCCATCGCGTGGCGGACGTCGAGGATGCGCTGCGGTTGCACGCTGGAAGGGTCGTCGGCAGGAACGGGCGAAGGCATGGATGAGACGTCGACTCTTGAACGGGACGCGCGATGCTAATTGCCATCCGTCCCGTCGCGAACGCCGTGATGCCTGGGTCTTGCGATACGCTCGCTGCGCAAGGCCTCACGGCATGAGCCCACCGCGAGATGCCGCGGGCGGGAGACCAGACATGAAGAACCAGCTTTCGGCCCTCCAAGGCGACATCACCCGTTTGCAAGTCGACGCCATCGTCAACGCCGCCAACTCGTCCCTGCTGGGCGGCGGCGGCGTCGACGGCGCCATCCACCGCGCGGCGGGGCCGGACCTGGTCCACGAATGCCGCCTGCTCGGCGGCTGCAAGACGGGCGACGCGAAGCTGACCCGCGGCTACCGGCTTCCGGCGCGGCACATCATCCACACGGTGGGACCCGTCTGGCGCGGCGGCGCTTCCGGCGAGCCGGAAGCGCTGGCCTCCTGTTACGCGCGCTCGATCGAGATCGCGGCCGCGGCGGACGTCCGGTCGATCGCCTTTCCGAGCATCAGCACCGGCATCTTCGGCTATCCCATCAAGCAGGCCAGCCGCGTCGCCATCGCGAGCGTTCGACGTGCCATCGCGCAGCATCCGGAGATCGAGTCCGTCGTGTTCTGCTGCTTCTCCGCGGCTGACCTGGCGGTCTACGAAGCGGTGCTGCGGGAGCTGGATCCCGCATGAGCGCGGCGGCCGCGGAGGCGGCTTGACGGGTGGCTCAATCTCGCGACGGTGATCGGAATCCCCGGAACGCCACCCGCGCCAGCACGGCCACGAACAGCAGCGCGGTGGCGTCCAGCACGAGCATTTCCATGCCCGGGCCTGCCCGCTTGGCCGAATCAGCCGCTTGACCGAAGTGCGTCGCGCCGATGCCGTAGGCCTCGACGAAGCTCATCGCGGTGAGCCAGGTCGCCGCCGCCGCGATCCCGATGGCCAGGACCGTGGCCGCGCTGGCCAAGAAGTAACTCCGCTTCCGAGGGACGGTGGCGGTCACGCGGTCTTCGCCCGCGCCCGCCGCAGAACCTGCCTGCATGTTCAATCCTCCAATTGCTCCAGGAGGCGTTGTATGCGGGTGCCTTGCTCTTTCGGACCGTCGTGTCGCGAGCTGCGGATGGAGCGGTTGAACGGCCTGTTGCGGTGATCAGCCGGGCGCCGAGGCGCCCTTCGCCGGCGCGTCTGCCGGTACCGGCCACAGCGCGTCGACCGGCCGCTCCAGCACCCGCGCCGCCGCCGGATGGAACACCGCCGGCGCCAGCCGGCCTTGGGCAGCGGCATCGGCGAGCCAGCGCTCGATCGACCCGCCCTTCTCCGCCCAGCGATCCTGGCGCAGCAGGCCATACAGACCCGCGGCGATCACGTGGATGCCGTCGTCCGACCTGCGCCAGCGGTCCGCCGGATTGCGGGCCACGCCCAGCGCCTCGCTGATCATCTGGTCCAGGGCCTGGCACAGGTCCTCGTCCATCAGCCCTTTCAGCGTCGTGTAGCCCCAGCGCGGATCGTGGTCGCGCACGATCTTCGCGATCAGCGGATCGCGGTCGAAGGCGGCAAGCGCCGCGGTCGCCGCCGGGCCGTCCATCGGCATCGGCGGATGGAGCATCTCGTGCGCGGCGATCCGCACCGTGGTCGCGGTGTCGTAGTCGGCCGCCTGCAGGAAGGTCTGACCCTGCACCTTGATGCCGTGCGGTTTGGAGAACTGCAGCAGCACGATCTGGATCTCCGGCTCGAAGCGGCGGCCGGTCAGCTTTTCCTGCCATGAGATCACGTCGAAACCGGCCAGCGCCCGCCCCACTTCGGCGATGCGCCGGTCCAGGTCATCGCCGATCCGCTCCTTGCGGAAGGCGGCGAATCCTGCGCGCTGCATCGCGCTGAAGATCGCATCGAGGCGAGGCGCCGCGCGATCGAACCAGGCCCAGTCCTCTTCGCTCCAGTAGCTGCTGGCCTTGTAGCCCGGCAGGATGGCCGTCTGCCGCGCCCGGAGCGCGGTCAGCAGCGTGGCGATCGTGGCGTCGTGCCCGTTGGCGGAAAACAGCACCTGCAGGTTGGGACCGAGCAGGCCGAAGCCGTCCTTCGTCGCTTCGTTCCACAACCGCGCCACGTCGCTGCGCACCGCCTCCGGCAGGCGAGGCGCGAAGACCGCGGCGTCGTCGCTGTAGAAGTCCAGGTACAGCGGCGTGCCCGACAGCGGCCCCAGGAAGGCGATCGCATCGAAGCCTTCGGAAGCGCGCACCCGCCATCGCGTGCGGTTGGTCCGGGTCTGGGCGCCGAGGGACTCGACGGCGAGCAGGGATGCCACCGAAGCGAGCAGCGGCAGATGGAGGAAGGTTCGTCGTTGCATGCCTCGATGCTAGGCACGCGAACCGATCCATGCTTGAACGGACTTAACCCAGCCAGCGCGTCGGCGTTCGCCCGGTCAGGGCGACGACGGCGCGTGTCAGGTGCGCCTGATCGGCGAAGCCCGTCTCGGCGGCGAGCGTCGCCATCGACCCCTGCCATCCGGGCAGTTGGCGCAATGCCTGCAGCGTTCGCAACTCCAGGCGGTAGCGTTTCGGACTGATGCCGTAGGCACGGTGAAAGCCACGGCTGAGCGATTGCGGCGCGATGCCCATGGTGTCGGCCCACTCGGCCAGTCCGAGCGTCGGATCCTCCGCGAGCGCCGCCGCCAGCAGATCCGGCCAGTCACCCAGTCGAACCGTCGAAGCACGGAAGGTCCGGCACAGCAATCGGGCGGCCTCGTCCGGATCCCGCTCGGCGAGCCGGGCAATCGCGTCGGGGTCATCGACCTGACCGAACGCCTGGCCGATGTCGGCCCCGGTCGACGGCAGATTCAGCACGCGGGCGCCCGCGCGGAAGAACTCGTTCAGATGCGACTCGTGCTGGCCATGGAACACGGCCTGGCCGGCCTCGACGCGCAGGCGGCCGCGATCGCCGGCCTCCATGTAGCCGCCGGCGAGCACCAGCGCGACGTAAGCCTCGCCGTGGCGATGACGCGCCATCCGCTCAAAGGCGCCGTGCACGGTGATGCCGGTCGTCATGGATTCAGGCATTCACCCGACGTCGAGGTCGGAGTTGTCGGTGGAGATGTGCAAAACGGGCCTCATCGGGGAGCCGGGCGCACAGAGGATATCCTCCGTGTGAAACGAGGACACGCCATGGCCAAGTACCTGATCTCCTTCCCCAGCGCCGCGATGGTCGTTCCCGACGGGGAATGGGACGCGGTGGTCCGCGACTCCCACGCGGTGGTCGAGGAGGCGAAAGCAGCCGGCGTCTATGTCTTCGCCGGCGGCATCGACGAGAGCGTTCCCCCGGTGCTCGTCTCCGGGGACGGCAGCGTCGCCGACGGCGGCTATCCCGGGGCCCCCGCGCTCAACGGCGGATTCTGCGTGCTGGAGCTGCCCTCGCGCGAGGCGGCCGTCGACTGGGCCGCGCGCCTCGCCAAGGCCTGTCGCTGCCAGCAGGAACTCCGTGTGTTCTTCTTCGATCCGGCGTCCTGATTCCAGTTCGGCTCGGTGCACGCAACGGCGTCGCCCTGACGCTCAGGCCACCGCCAGGTGCACCGCCTCCGCCAGCGCATCCACGCGGAACGGCTTCTTCAGGATGGACCGCGCGCCCAGCACCTGGCCGACCTTGTCCATGTCCGCATAGCCCGTCGCCAGGATGATCGGGATCGTCGGCCACGCGTCCTGCACGCGGCGGATCAGCTCACCGCCGTTCATGCCCGGCATCACGTAGTCCACGATCAGCAGGCTCGGCTGGCGCTCGCCGAGCCGGATCAGCGCCTCCGCGCCGTTGGCCACCGCCGTCACCCGATGACCCAGCAGCTCCAGGCTCTGGACGATGGAATGGCGCACCTCGTCGTCGTCCTCCACCACCAGGATCTCCTGGCTCGGTGTCGCCAGCCCGGCGCCGTCGGCCTCGGTTTCCGCCGCCAGCGCCTCCGTGGCCAGCGGAAAGATGAGGTGCACCTGCGTCCCCCGCCCCGGCGCGCTCTCGATCTCCGCGTGCCCGCCCGATTGCTTGGCGAAGCCGTACACCTGCGCCAGGCCCAGGCCGGTGCCGCTGCCCATCGCCTTGGTGGTGAAGAAGGGCTCGAAGACGCGCTCGACGATCGACGCCGGGATGCCGGCGCCGTTGTCCGCCACCGTGAGCCGCAGGCCGGGCACGACCTGCCCCTCCCGCTCGCACTCGACCTCCCGCGTCGAGATGACGATGGCGCCGCCCTCCTTCATCGCATCGCGCGCGTTCAGCGCGAGGTTGAGGACGGCCATCTCCAGCTGGTTGGGATCGATCAGCGCGACGGGCCGCGGATGCACGAGGTCCAGGTCGATCCGCACGCGAGATCCGACCGAGGTCATCAGCAGTTCCTGCATGCCGTCGACGGACGCGTGGACGTCGGTGGCCTGCGGCACCAGCGACTGGTTGCGGGCGAAGGACAGCAGCTGCTCGGTCAGGCGCGCGCCACGCTTCACCGTCCGACGCGCCCCCTCGACGATCCGGCCGGCCGGCGGCGGGCAGTCCAGCCGCGCCAGCAGGTCCAGGTTGGTGCCGATCACGTGCAGCAGGTTGTTGAAGTCGTGCGCGATGCCGCCCGTCAGGTGCCCCATCGCCTCCATCTTCTGGACCTGCAGCAGCGCCGCCTGCGCCCGCTCGCGCTCCGCGATCTCGTTCATGAGCCGGTTGTTGGCCATGGACAGCTCCCGCGTGCGGCTCTCGATGCGATCCTCGAGCTCGCGGTTCAGGCGCTCCACCGCGTCGTGCGCGACCGCCAGTTCGGCGAGCATCGCCCGGTTCGCGTACTGCCTCGCCCGGGCGCGCACCGCGGCCTCCACGGCGGTGTGCAGGGTGTCGGGGCTCAGCGGGCGCTCCAGCAGGATGACGTTGCCCATCAGATGCAGCGACGTGGCCGCGTTGGGCGCGCGGCGGCCGGTGCGCTTGCTGGTCAGGACCACGAAGGGGAAGTCCGACCACGGCGGCTGCCGGCTCAGCCAGAGGTGCACCGGGCTGCCGGGCGCGATGGAGAGGGCCTCCTCCGTCACGACGGCCGCCGCTGCGCCCTCGTTCAGCGCCGTCAGCAGCTGTTCCGGCGTGTGGACGGGATGGGCCGGCGCCAGGCCCGTCACCACCTCGGCGATCACCCGGGCATCCCGGCCGAACGGTGCCAGGACGATCACACGGGATTCGAAGGCGCTCGTCATCCAGCGCTGCGCCGATCGTCGTCGCCGTCGCTCAGCAGCGCCATTTCACCGGCGTACCGGGAGATGCCGGACACCACGCCCTCGAAGTCCGTCAGCGCCACGCCGACCTCCACGCCCTGCCCGCCCAGCCGGAACTCATGGATGGTGTTGGCGTGCTTGTTGGTGCGGCTCTTGGCGACCGACACCGCCTTGAGCAGGTTGCCGCGGGCCTCGAAGTACCGGAACAGCACGACCGCGTCGCTCAGATAGCTCAGGTCGATGTCGAGCCGCCCCTGACCGAGGATGCCGTGCTGGCCGAGCACCAGGATGGTCATCACCCCGCGCTTGTTGAGGTAGGTCAGCAGTTCATGCATCTGCAGCATCAGGAATTTGCTGCCGGGCATCGCCTGCAGGTAGGCGTTGAGGCTGTCGATCACCACCGTGCGCACGCCGTCCTGCTCGACCGAGCGCCGCACGCGCGAGGCGAACTCGCCGGCGGTGACTTCCGCGGGATCCAGCGCGCTGAGCAGGAACTGCTCGTCATCCATGTAGTCCTGCAGGGGGTAGCCCAGCGCCTTCGCGCGCGGCAGCAGTGTGCCCAGGCCCTCGTCGAAGAGGTAGTACGCCGCCTTCTCGCCCCGCCGGAGGGTCGCATGGACGCACGCGATCGCGGTGGTGGTCTTGCCGACCCCGGACGGTCCGACGAACAGCGTGTTGCTGCCGCGGGCCAGGCCGCCGCCCAGCGCGGCGTCGAAGGCCTCGTTCCCCGTGCTGACGTTCTCCGGCGTGAAGGTCTTGTGGTGCTCGGCCGCGATCAGGCGAGGGAACACCTCCAGTCCGCCGGTCTTGAGGGTGAAATCGTGCTCCCCGCTGCGGAAGCCGATGCCGCGCATCTTCGCCACGCGCAGGAAGCGCTTGTCGGCGCCGTACTCGCCGACGATCTGCTGCAGCCACACGACGCCGTGGGCGATGCTGCGCAGCTGCATGTCGCCGGTGGAGGCGCTGAGGTCGTCCAGCATCAGCACCGTGCAGTCGTGGTGCGCGAAGAAGTGCTTGAGCGCCAGCACCTGGCGCCGGTAGCGCAGCGGGTCCTGCGCGAGCAGGCGCATCTCCGACAGGCTGTCGAAGACGACGCGCTTGGGGCGGTTCGCCTCGATCCGCGCCATCACGCCCTGGACGGTCTGGTTCAGCTCCAGCTCGGCGGGGTGGATGATGGACTGCTCTGCGTCCGGGCCAAGCTGCTCCGCGCTGACCAACTCAAACACCTCCAGACCGGCCTGATCGAGGTCCCAGCCGTGGGACTTCGCAACTTCCTTGAGTTCGTTGGCGGTCTCGGACAAGGTGACGTAGAGCCCCGACTCGCCCGCGGCCAGTCCTGCCAGCAGGAAATGCATGCCCAGGGTGGTCTTGCCGGTGCCCGGCTCGCCCTCGAAGAGGTAGAGGTGACCTTGCGGCAGGCCGCCCTGGAGGATGTCATCCAGGCCGGAGATGCCGGTGGAACAGCGTTGTTGGGGCATGAGGGGGAACGGGGCGGGCGGGGAAATGGCATCTTCCCAGGCGCCTGCGGGGGCGGTCCGGGGAGGTCGGGTTCCGGGCCGCAGCAAATACCGTTCCTGCCCCCTATGCCACCAGCAGCGGCCGCGGCACCGCCATCGGCGGCGGCGTCGACAGGGCGGCCACCGACGACGCGGCGGCCGGCGACACGGTCGATCCGATCTGGATGCGCCCCTTGCCGGCACGCTTGGCCGCGTACATGGCGTCGTCGGCGCCGCGCAGGACCGCGGCCATGTCGCAGGATCCTCGGGCCAGCACGATGCCGATGCTCGCGCTCACGGTGACCCGGTGCCCGCCGGCGACCTCGATCGGCCGCTCGATCTCCGACAGGCAGCGGTGGATCACGGTGCGCGCGCTGCCCGAGTCGCCGCTGGCGGCCAGCACGATCGCGAATTCATCGCCGCCCAGGCGCGCCACGATGTCGTTCGCGCGCAAGGTCTGCTGCAGGCGCGCGCCGACCGTCTTGAGCACCTCGTCGCCGGCCTCATGTCCGTGGCGGTCGTTGACCGGCTTGAAGCCGTCCAGATCCAGATAGCAGACGGCGATGCCCGCCTCCGTCCGCAACGCCGTCGCCTGCGCGTCGGCGAGTTTCTCCTCGAACAGGCGCCGGTTCGGCAGACCGGTCAGCGCGTCGCGGAAGGCCATGCCGTAGGCCTTCTCCTCGCTCTGCTTGAGCGCGTCGATGTCCATCAGCATCCACAGGCTCTCTTCCTCGGACACCAGCATGCCGCTCAGGTCGATCCACAACACGCCGCCGTCCTTCCTGCGCATCTGCACCTGGGTGCGGAAGCGCTGCCCGCCCCGCAGCGCGCCGTAACCGGCCCGGCCGATGTGGTCGAAGGTGGCCTGGTCCAGGTAGAGGTCGCGCATGGACCTGCCGCGCAGCTCGCCGGGGCCGTAGCCGAGGATGCGCGCCAGGGCCTTGTTGTCCCAGAGGATCACGCGCGACTTGAGACGCACCATGCCGACCAGGTCGTTCTCCAGCATCAGCGCCTGCTCGCGCGCGGTGCGGTCCGCCGCGAGACGGCCGTGATGCTCCTGCTTCTGGCCCCGGTACAGCAGCACGGAGGCGACACCGACCAGCAGGATCATCAACGCCACCAGGACGCAGACCTCGGCCACCTGCCGGTGCCAGGCCCCGAGGTACTCATCGGTGCTCAGGCCGGCCAGGACGGTGAACGGGTAACCCGCCACGCGGTGGTAGGCGGTGATCCGTTCGACCTTGTCCAGCGCCGTCGACGTCACGTACCAGCCCTGCGCCGCGTTGCGCTGGATGTGTTCCCGCAAGGCCGCGGAGACGGTGCCCTCGCCCAGCCCCTTGACTGCCCGGGGCTCGGACGCGGAATGACGGGCCACCAGCAGGAAGTTGTCGTTCATGCGCATCGACATGGCGCCCGAGCGCCCGAGCGCCATCCCGGCGAAGTGTTCCGCGAAATGCTCCGAACTCACCTCCGTCAGCACCACGCCGTCGAATCCGCCGTCGGCGTTGATCAGCCGGCGCGCGACCACGATGCACCAGACGCCCGTCAGGCGGCTGAGCAGCGGCTCGGACACGACGGTGGCGTCGCGCGCCCGCGCGCGCTCGAAGTAGGACCGGTCGCCGAGGTGGATGGCCGCCGTCGGCACGCCGTCGGCGCCGACACCGTCGCTGACCAGGTCGCCGGTCGCGTCGACCACGCGCACCGCGCTCACATGCTTGAGCAGCACGCGCTGCTCGGCGACCATCTGCGACAGCACGTCGGGGCGGTCCGCTTCGCGGGCGGTCTTGGCATACCGCTCGGCCACCGTGGCCAGGGCGTTGTCGATGAGGCGCAGTTCGGAGGCGACCTCGCTGCTCATGCTGGTGGACAGGTTCTCGGCGGTCAGGCGCGCGGCGTCCTCGTCGCCCTCCCGGGCGTTGCGCAGGCTCAACGCGGCGGCCAGGCACAGCATCAGCGCCAGCAGCAGATTGCCGGCGGCCAGCCAGCGGCGCAGGCGGGCCAATGTATTCCTGACGATCGTCCGTTGTAGTTTCATGAAATCGTCCTCCCTGTGGAGCCGACGGTAAAAAAACGCCCGCCGGAAGCCCTGGACGTTGTACGCCCGCGTCGCCGGCCCCACCAGCCGGGACTGGCTGAAGCTCGTGTAGGGCGTCCACCGACGGGGATTGCCCTGAGGAACGCCCTCGCGTCGCGCAAGGTCGCCCGGATCGGGTTAGGGTGCGGGGAACACCTGGAACCACCGGATCACCATGACGCCCGACACCGACACCACCGAGACCGCCTCGTCCGTCCTCTCTGTCCTCTCCGTCCAGCCCCTGGGCATGCCCTGGGACACGATCGATCCCTTCCTGTTCTGCGTCCACCACGACGACGCCTATCCGCGCGGCAACGGCCACTACGGCCCGGACGATTCGCTGCTCGCGGGCCGGAAGATGGGCTCGGACTTCTCCCGCCAGGACGGCTGGAGCATGTACCACGGCCAGCAGGTGCCCGGCTTCCCCGCCCACCCGCACCGCGGCTTCGAGACCGTGACCATCGTGCGCCAGGGTCGCATCGACCACTCCGACTCGCTGGGCGCCGGCGCGCGCTTCGGCGGCGGCGACGTCCAGTGGCTGACGGCCGGCAAGGGCATCGTCCATGCGGAGATGTTCCCGCTGCTGCACGACGACCGCCCCAACCCGCTGGAACTGTTCCAGATCTGGCTCAACCTGCCGGCGGACAGCAAGATGGTGGCGCCGCATTTCACGATGTTCTGGTCGGAGGACATCCCCCGGCACACCTTCGTGGACGCGGCCGGGCGCGCCACCGAGGTGGTGGTCATCGCGGGCGATCTCCCCGACCCCGGGCATGCCGGCGGGAACGTGGCCAAGCCGCTCGCGCCGCCGCCGGACTCGTGGGGGGCGCGGCTGCATTCGGATCTGGCGATGTGGACGCTGCGCCTGGAAGCCGGTGCGCGATGGACCCTGCCCGCGGCGCTGGGGGACGGCACGCGACGCAAGCTGTATTTCTTCGCCGGCAAGGAGATCACCATCGACGGTCGATCCGTGGCCGTCGGCAATTCCGTGGAAGTGCGGGCCGGGGCCAGCGTGGCGCTGGACAACGGGAACGAACCCGCTGAGCTGCTGATGCTGCAGGGCCGACCGATCGGCGAACCGGTGGCGCAGTACGGCCCCTTCGTCATGAACACCGAGCAGGAGTTGCGCCAGGCGTTCGAGGACTACCGCCGCACCGAGTTCGGCGGCTGGCCGTGGCCGGATCAAGCGCCGGTGCATGGCGATGAGGAGGACCGCTTCGCGCGGCATGCCGACGGCAAGACTGAACGGCCCGCGCCGCGGGTCTGACGCGCAGGACAGGAGCCCGCATGGCGCACGACGTCGTCAGCTACCGTTTCGACAGCTTGCGTGAGTTGATGGCCAAGGCCACGCCGGAGCGTTCGGGCGACCGGCTCGCCGGCGTATGCGCCGAGTCCGAGCGGGAGCGCGTGGCCGCTCAGATGGCCCTGGCCGACCTGCCGCTGAAGGCCTTCCTCAACGAGGCGGTGGTCCCGTACGAGGACGACGAGGTCACGCGCCTGATCGTCGACACGCACGACGCCGCGGCCCTCCAGCCGATCAGTCATCTGACCGTCGGGGACCTTCGCGAGTGGCTGCTCTCGGACACCGCGGACACGACGACGCTGACGCGCCTCGCGCCCGGCCTCACGCCGGAGATGGTCGCCGCAGCGAGCAAGATCATGCGCAACCAGGACCTGATCCTGGTCGCGAGGAAGTGCGAGGTCGTCACGCGCTTCCGGAACACGCTGGGCCTTTCGGGCCGGCTGTCGACGCGACTGCAGCCCAACCACCCGACCGACGACGTCAGCGGCATCGCCGCCAGCGTGCTGGACGGCCTGATGTACGGCAGCGGCGACGCGGTCATCGGCATCAACCCGGCCACCGACAACGTGACCCAGGTGGCGCATCTGCTGCGCCTGCTCGCGGAGGTCATCGAACGTTTCGAGATCCCCACGCAGAGCTGCGTGCTCACGCATGTGACCAACACGATGCAGTGCATCGAGCGCGGCGCGCCGGTCGATCTGGTGTTCCAGTCCATCGGGGGCACGGAGGCGACCAACCGCAGCTTCGGCATCGACCTGAAGCTGCTGGCGGAGGCTCGCGCGGCCGCGTTGTCGCTGGAGCGAGGCGCCGTCTTCGACGACGGCGGACGCGGGCGTCACGTCATGTACTTCGAGACCGGCCAGGGCAGCGCGCTGTCCGCCGGCGCGCACCATGGCTGCGACCAGCAGACCGTCGAGGCCCGGACCTACGCGATGGCGCGGCACTTCGAGCCGCTGCTGGTGAACACGGTGGTCGGGTTCATCGGGCCGGAGTACCTGTACGACGGCAAGCAGATCATCCGCGCGGGACTGGAGGACCACTTCTGCGCGAAGCTGCTGGGCCTGCCGATGGGCTGCGACATCTGCTACACCAACCATGCCGCGGCGGACCAGAACGACATGGACGTGCTGCTCACGCTGCTGGGCGTGGCGGGCTGCAACTTCATCATGGGCATCCCGGGATCGGACGACGTGATGCTCAACTACCAGACGACGTCGTTCCACGACGCGCTGTATGCGCGGCGGGTGCTGGGCTTGCGCGCCGCGCCGGAGTTCGAGCGCTGGCTCGAGCGCATGCGCATCGCCCAGCCTGGCGCGCCGGGGCATCTGGTGGACGGCATGTCGCCGGCCTTCGCCGCCTTGCTGCCGTCGTCATGAGCGACGCCCTCATCCGCAACCCCTGGCACACGTTGCGCCGCCACACGCCGGCGCGCATCGGCCTGGGACGCGCGGGCGTCAGCCAGCCGACGGCGGCGCACCTGGCGTTCCAGCTCGCGCATGCGCAGGCGCGGGACGCGGTGCATCTCGAGCTCGATCACGCGGCCTTGGCGGCATCGTTGAACGAGGCGGGGTTGGAGACGCTCGATCTGCACAGCGCTGCCGCCGATCGGGCGGCCTACCTTCAGCGGCCGGATCTTGGGCGAAGGTTGGACGACGCGTCGACAGCCGTGCTGTCCGCGCTCGATGTGGAGGCTCAACCGGATCTGGCGCTGGTCGTGGCGGACGGGCTGTCTGCGCTGGCGATCGAGCGACATGCGCTCGCGTTCATCGAAGCGCTCCGGCCCCTGCTCGCCGACGACTGGCGCTGGTCGCCCGTGTCCATCGTCCGTCAGGCACGCGTCGCGATCGGGGATCCGATCGGTCACGCGCTGGGAGCGAAGCTCGTTGTCGTGCTCATCGGCGAGCGCCCGGGCCTGAGTTCGCCCGACAGCATGGGCGTGTACGTCACCTGGGCGCCTCGCCCCGGCCGCACGGACGCGGAGCGCAATTGCATCTCCAACGTGCGGCCGGAAGGGCTCGCGCCAGAAGCCGCAGCGGCTCGGCTCGCGTGGCTGCTCAACGAAGCGCGGGCTCGTCAGGTGACAGGTGTTGCGTTGAAGGACGAGAGTGCCGATGCGGCGCCGGCGGTCGAAGCGCGGGAGACGTTCCGGCTGGATGGCAATTGATGACTGCCACGGCCGCTGGCCCTCACCCCCGCCCTCTCCCGCAGTGCGGGAGAGGGGGCCACCCCGCGATCACCCCCTGCAACGACCTCAGATAGCGCGTTGACAGTTCGATCTTGGTGATCTCGCCGATCTTGACCGTCTGGGTCTCCGGGACCCAGACGCCCTTCGAGGACAGGTTGGTGAATCCGATCCTGTCCGACAGCACGCGGCGCACGGTGCCCACGAAGCAGATCTCCGGATCGGACACTTCCGGGTAGATGGCGATGAGCGACTGCTCCCGCGACATCGACTGCATCAGCTCGAAGTAGCCGCCCTGGAGATCGAGCCCCGGGATGTCCGGCTCGACGCGGTCCCAGACGGACGCCGCCGCGACATGGAAATCGAGGTGCTCGAAATCGTCCTCGATCTCCACGAGGTCCGACTTGGGCAGGAAGCAATACCCATCCGGATCCAGCGACCCCGAGATCTCCGAGACGACGACCAGACCCGGCGCGTCGACGAGGAGAACACCGATGACGCTGTCGAGCGGCGGCCGCCGTTTGACTTGAACGATGCGTTGCATCGCTCCAGCTTAAGGCGAAACGAAGCTCTCCTTGCCCGCCTTCTTGTCGTCCTCGGCGATCTTCACATCGACCTCGTCGATGACGCCGTCCTTGTTGCGGTCGTGCAGGTTGAACATGCTCAGACCGGCGGCCATGAACTCTTCCAGGCTGATGCCGCCGCTCTTGTCCTTGTCGAGCACGCCGAAGCGAACTTTCGCCTGGCGCATCTGACGCTGGAGTTCCTCGCGGCGCTTCTCGGGATCGGCGATCTTGCCGATGCGCTGCATCAGCCGGCCTTCGAATTCGCCGAGGTATTCCGCTTCGCTCAACTGGCCGTCGGCGTTGAAGTCGACGCGCACGAACTCGACCTCGCGGCCGAGCTTGAACTCGGCGAGCAGCACCTTGCCGTCGCCGTTGAGGTCCTGCTCGGCGATGAACGTCGTGGAGGAATGCGAAGCGGCCAGCACCGGCAGCGCGGCCAGGCCCAGCAGGCTCACGAGCAGGGAACGTTGCAGGGTCGTCTTCATGGCTGGGGCTGCACTTCGATGGTCAGGGTGGCCGTGGTGCTGGTCCACAGCGCGGGGTTGTCGGCAGACGCGCGACGCACGCGCACCTGCAGCAGGTAGAGGCCGGCGGTCTTGGGCTTGAAGCTCACCTCGCCGGCGGCGTTGGTGCTGAAGTCCAGCTCCGGCTGCTTGTGGCTCACGTAGTTCTGGCCGTCGGCGATGACGGTCAGCGTCTCGCCGGCCAGCGGCTTGCGGTTCTCGCGCACGCGCACGGTGACGGGCTCGCCGGCATACAGCTCGTACGGCTTGGTCACCGGGAAGATCTCGACGCCCTCGGTGTCGAAGTCCACCGCGTTCGGGCGGCCGCGCGTCACGTAGACATCGGCGCGGGTGATGCTCTGCACGTCGATCGGCTTGTCGCCGGGCTTGGCGTCTTCGGCGCGTTCGGAGAACACCACCTTGCCTTCGCGCAACACGCCCTTGGCCAGGCGGCCCTTGCGCACGCCCGACGACACGAGGTAGGTGCCGTTCCCGGCGCCCAGCGGCACCTCCAGGTAGCTGGCGTCCTTCAGCACGGCAGCCGGCGCGAGAGGCAGCTTCTTGCCATCGGGCCCGATCACCTGGAAGGTCTCGGACTTCATCGCCACGTCGGGGCGCAGGTCGCCTTCGGCGAACGAGGCTTCGACAGTCACATGCTTGCGCTGCTCCTCCGCGGTGAAGGTGTTGGGCTTGAGGTAGGGCGAATGGGCATGGGCGGCGCCCGCGCACAGCAGCAGCGCGGTCAGCAGGAGGCCGATCTTCTGGAACCTGAAGAGGGACATGTCGGTGGAGCCGGTTGAGTCGTTGAGCGGTCCCCACACCGGGTCCGCAGGCGGATCGGCACTATAGATGAGAATTGATCGCAATTGAGAACAATTCTCAGGAACGCCGAGCGGCTGCCTTTAGGTGCCAGGTCTTGCACCGAGGAGCGGGGGCACCATCGCTCGGCGCCGAAGGTCAAACCGAGGTGTCGGAGGCGCGCTGCGACGCCTTGGACAGCGCGTGGCAGCCATCGCAAAGCTTCCGGGTCTGGAAGAGATAGCGCTTCTCGACTTCGTACGCGTGCTTCTGCTGGATCGCGGTGAACACGGACGGCGCGTCGCAGCGCTCGCACCAGTAGAACTCGTCGAAGTAATGGATGGTCGCGTCGGGCTCGTAGGACCGGGAACGCTTGCTCGCATCGGACCATGCCGATTGATCGGCAAGCACCGCTGAATGCTTCGTGGCGTGGCGCCACTTCCCGGCGCAGCGCACGCAGACGCCACCGGTGACAGCGGCGGTCAGCGCGAGGATGGGCGTCCGGCAGTTCCGGCAGGCGGGTCGAGCGGGCATTCTCAGAACCTGTCGCAGTGATCCGGCTGCGCGTTGCTCTTCGGCGTCCAGGTCTGGTAGGCCGCGACCGCGGCGCCTGGGTAGGCGCCCTTCTGGCAGGCGATGATCGCCTCGCGGCTGCCTTCGACGCCCCACTCGAAGACGTTCCTGACGGGCTGCAGACGCATCGACTGACCGGCGAGCGCAGCAGGCTTCGATGGCGGAATCTGGACCATCGGACCTGCATCGCGCATCGTTGATTGCGGCAGTCGCAGATTCAGCGGCGGAGGCGACCGCTCGGCTTCGGGCGACGACGACGGCGTCATCGCCCATGCAGGCATCATGCAGATGGCGGCGGTCAATGCGAGAAGCAGTCGAAGGCGGATCGGTGTGGCGCGCATGTCGATCGCACGTTAGCAGAGGCCGACGGCTCGGAGCGATCTGCCGCACGTGCCGGAGCAAGACCCGCCCCCACAGCACAATCCGCCCATGGACCTGCTTCGCACCCTCGCCCTGTTCGTGCTGACCGCCCTCGCCGAGATCGTAGGCTGCTACCTCCCCTACCTGTGGCTGAAACAGGGCAAGCCGATCTGGCTGCTCATTCCGGCGGCAGGCAGCCTCGCGCTGTTCGCGTGGCTGCTCACCTTGCACCCTACCGCCGCCGGCCGCGTCTACGCCGCATACGGCGGCGTCTACATCGGCGTGGCCGTGATCTGGCTGATGGTGGTCGACAAGATCAAGCCCACCGGGACGGATTGGCTGGGCGTAGCCGTCAGCCTGCTCGGGATGGGGATCATCATGTTCGGACGACGCGCGGACTGAGTCTGAAGCGCTTCCAGCACGAGCAGACCGGACCCGTGCAATAGGGGCTTGCGCCATCTCCGCCGCCGCGCGGAATCTTAATCGCACGCCGTCGCGCGGCCGCTCCATGACTTCCCGAAACGCCCTCCCCCGCGGTGGCAAACTGCGCCGACTTCTTCAGGAGGGCGCATGGGTTTTGTGACGACGCGCAACTTGGCGCGCGACTACGACGTCATCGTCGTCGGCTCGGGCGCTGGCGGCGGCCAGACGGCCTACACGCTGGCGCTCGAAGGCGTGAAGGTGCTGATGCTGGAAGCCGGCAGGTACTACGACTTCCGCACCGAGACGCCGATGTTCCAGACCTCGCACGACGCCCCGCTGCGCGGCGCCAGCACGCCGGACAAGGCTTTCGGGTTCTACGACGCGACGGTGGACGGCGGCTGGCAGGTGCCGGGCGAGCCCTACACGCAGGCCTCCGACAACGAGGAACAGCGCTTCGAGTGGTGGCGCGCCCGCATGCTGGGCGGCCGCACCAACCACTGGGGCCGCATCTCGCTGCGCAATGGCCCCTATGACTTCAAGCCCCACACGCGAGACGGCCTGGGCTTCGACTGGCCCATCGACTATCAAGACCTGGCCCCCTACTACGACAAGGTCGAGATGCTGGTGGGCATCTACGGCACCAACGAGGGTCTGGAGAACACCCCCGACTCACCCGAGGGCTGTCTGCTGCCCGCCCCCGCCGCGCGCGTGGGGGAACGCCTGGTCGCCCAGCGCGCCGGCAAGCTCGGCATCCCGGTGGTGCCCATCCACCGCGCGGTGCTGACCGCCAAGCTCGACGACGCCCGCATCCCCGCCCTGCTGCATCCGGGCAACCCGCGCGCGCAGGCGCTGGTCGCGCAGTCCATGCGCGAACGGGCCGCCTGCTTCTGGGCCACGCCCTGCTCGCGCGGCTGTTCCATCGGCGCCACCTACCAGAGCCCGGCCGTGCATCTGCCGCCGGCGCTCGCCAGCGGCAACCTCGACGTGCTGTGCGACGCCATGGTCTACGAGGTCACGACCCGCAACGGCAAGGCCAGCGGCGTGCGCTTCATCGACCGCAAGACGGGCAAGCACATCGAAGCCAAGGCCCGCGCCGTGGTGCTGTCCGCCAGTGCCTGCGAATCGGCGCGCATCCTGCTGAACAGCAGGACCAGCGCGTATCCGCAGGGGCTGGCCAACAGCAGCGGCAAGGTCGGCAAGTACGTGATGGACACCGTCGGCAGCGACCTGGCCGGCCAGGTGCCGCTGCTGGAGAACCTGCCGCCGCACAACGAGGACGGCGCCGGTGGCTCTCACATGTACGCGCCCTGGTGGCTCTACGGCAAGCAGGGCGCGCGCTGGGCCGAGCAGGGACTGGGCTTCCCCCGCGGGTATCACATCGAGATGGGCACCGGCCGCCGCATGCCCGGCGCCGGCACCGGCGCGGGCCTGGAGTGGCTGACGAAGGGCAGCTACGGTGCGAAGTTCAAGCAGGACGTGCGCCGGACCTTCGGATCGTTCGTGTACTTCGCCGGCCGCGGCGAGATGATCCCCAACGAGCAGTCGTTCTGCGAGATCGACCCGGCGACCAAGGACCGCTTCGGCATTCCGGTGCTGCGCTTCCACTGGCAGTGGTCGGAGCACGAGACCCGCCAGGCCGCGCACATGCAGAAGACCTTCGCGGAGATCGTCGGCGCCATGGGCGGCAAGGTGCTCGACGGCGGCCCGGAGCTGGACGGCCGCAAGGCGATCGCCCCCGGCGGCTACATCATCCACGAGGTGGGCGGCGCGATCATGGGCGCGGACCGCAGGAGCTCCGTCACCAACGGCTGGGGCCAGACCTGGGACGTGCCCAACCTGTTCCTGTCCGACGGGGCGCCCTTCGCCTCCAACGCCGACAAGAATCCGACGCTGACCATCATGGCGCTGGCCTGGCGCCAGGCCGACCACATCGTCGACCGCTTCCGCAAGAAGGAGCTCTGAGCATGGACCGCAGAACGACCCTGCAATGGATGCTGGCGGCCGCCGCGGCGCTCAGCGTCGACGTGTCGGCCGGCGCCACGCCCGCCCGGAAGAAGGGCGGCAAGCCCAAGGGCTACGGCACCGACCCGCTGCTGACGAAACGCTACACGAGCGGCGAGTTGTGGCCGCTGACCTTCGACGCCGCGCAGAACCGCAGCGCGCAGGCGTTGTGCGGTCTCATCATCCCGGCCGACGACCAGTCGCCCAGCGCGGCGCAGCTGCAGGTGCACCGCTTCATCGACGAATGGATCAGCGCGCCCTACCCCAACCAGGCCAAGGACAAGCCGCTCATCCTGGAGGGGCTGGCCTGGCTGGAAGCCGAGAGCGCGAAGCGCTTCGGCGGCAAGCGCTTCGACCAGCTCGACGTCGCCCAGCAATCTCAGATCGCCGACGACATCTGCTGGACCGAATCCGCCCGTCCCGAGTTCGCCACCGCCGCGCGCTTCTTCAAGCGCTTCCGCGACCTGACCGCCGGCGGCTTCTACACGACGCCCGACGGCATGAAGGACGTCGGTTTCGTCGGCAACATTCCCTCCGTCACTTTCGACGGCCCGCCCCTCAAGGTCTTGCAGATCGTAGGAGTCGCCTGATGCGCTTCGCCCCTGTCACCGCGGCCGCGGCCCTGTCCGTGACCGTCGCCGGCCTCGCCCTGTCCCCCTCCGCCCACGCCGCCGACATGCCCAACACGCTCACCGCCGAAGAGACCGCCGCCGGCTGGCAACTGCTGTTCGACGGCAAGAGCCTGGAGCACTGGCGCGCCAGCGACCAGCCCGGCTCCTTCAGCGTGAAGGACGGCGCCATCGTCGTGCGCGGTCCGCGCTCGCACCTGTTCTACACGGGCCCCGTGCAGCAGCACGACTTCAAGAACTTCGAGTTGAAGGTCGACGTGATGACCTTCCCCAAGGCCAACTCCGGGGTCTACTTCCACACGAAGTGGCAGGAGGTGGGCTGGCCTGAGCTGGGCTACGAGGTGCAGGTCAACAACTCCCACAGCGACCCCAGCCGCACCGGCGGGCTGTGGGGCGTGCAGGACTACCTGAAGGTCGTGTCGCCGGACCACCAGTGGTTCACGCTGACTGTTCGCGTCGAAGGCAAACACGTGACCACCTTCGTCAACAGCGAGAAGACGGCCGACTACACCGAGGAGTCGCCCATCGTCCGCAAGAAGGGACTGGAGAAGCGTTACCTCGCCAGCGGCACTTTCGCGCTGCAGGGCCACGACCCGGAAAGCGAGGCACACTTCCGGAACATCAAGGTGAAGGTATTGCCCTGACGGCGCAAGACCCGGCACCGGTCTCTCACGAGGATCTGCGATGCCCGATGCCGCGCCACCGCCACCACCACCGGCCCCGCCGCTTCACGAACGCTATCTCGCGCGGCTGAAGCAGCGGCGCTGGGTGGCGGTCCTGCTGGTGATCGCCGCGATCGTCACCGGCGTGGCCGGCTTCACCGATTCGGCGAAGAAGCTGGTGGCGCTGTTCCAACCCGAGCCCAGGGAAGATCCTCGGCAGCAGCTGGTGAAGCTGGAGCAGCCGTTCACGCAGGACGCCTTCGTCGCCGCTGCCGCGCGAGGAGACGAGACCGCCGTGCGGTGGTATCTCCAGGCGGCGATTCCCGTGAACGAACTGTCGGGTCAGGAACTGACCGCGCTGGATGCGGCCACCCGGGCCAAACGGACCGCCGTCGTGAAGCAGTTGCTGGCGGCGAAGGTGGATCAGTCCCAGTGGGGGCCGAGGGTGGGACCGGCCCTGTCCGTGGCGGCATTCGCCGGGGATGAGGCATTGACGCGACTGCTGCTCGATGCCAATCCCGCTGCGGATGTCGTCAAGCGCGCGTACGTCTCCGCCGCCGCTGCCGGGCAGTTCCCGATGCTGCAGATCCTGGCACCACGCGTGGGCCTGAGCCCGGGACCCGTGGCCACGGAAGCGCTGTGGGCGTTGGCGGGCGGCGCACGCGAGAGCACCGCGCCCTCGTCGGCCCGCGCCGCGACGGCGACCTTCCTGATCGCCGCCGGTGCCGATCCCCGCGCCGTCGATCCGGAAGTCAGGAACAACACGGTGCTCCATCGCGCGGCCGACTCGGGAGAGAAGGACGTCGCCCGCGTGCTGCTCGACCAGGGCGTTCCGGTCGATCCGCGCGACACGGACGGCGCGACGCCGCTGTGGTGGATGGCCGGCGTCGGCAACATGGAGATGGCCCAGCTGCTGATCGAGCACCACGCCGACGTGAAGGCCGTCGCCAAGGACGGCACTTCCGTGATGGCGCGGGCCCGCCACAACCAGGACGATCAGATGATCGCCTTGCTGCGGCAGCACGGCGCGCGTTGAGCGGCTTGAATCTCGCCCTGCATCCGCCTGGATCTCACGTCGCCGTCCTGCCACTGGGGCCCTTCGCGTACTGCACGGCCGGCGTGTTGCTGCTGGGTCAGGTGCTGGAACGCCGGGCTGCGGGCGGCATGTGTGCGGGCCGGACAGACTTCCGGCGGTTCATTCCTTGGTGGGAGTGCTGGGGATCGGTATCCCCCTCTGGGGTCAGGACTTGCGGATCACGCTGCCCGACCAACCGCCCTCAGCCCGCGATCAGACGCACCGGGGATCCATTGCCCACCTGGGCGATGGGCGCGAAGCCGGGTGGCACGGGCAGACCGGCCAGTCGGGCCATGGTGGTCACGAAGCTGACGAAGGGCCAGGCCACGGGCTCGTCCTTGGCGCCCAAGAGGCCGAGGCCCAGCCACGTCTCGCTGACCAGCGCCACCGGCGCCAGCGCGTCCTGCATGCGCGCCATGATGGGCTCCAGCAGCTGGCGCACGGCCACGGGGTCAGGATGGGCAGGCAGCGACTGCACGACGCGCGACGCCTCGGCAGCGAGATCGCGCAGACGCAGCGGTGCCTGGATGGTGGCGGACAGGCGGTGATAGGCCAGGAATCGTCGTGCCCCCGGGCTGTGCAACGTGCTGTCCGAGGCCTCGATGCCGACCTTGCGAGCCGCATCGGCGGCACTGAACGCGCCGACATGGCGCTCCGGGAACAGCTTCAGATAGCTCAGGACGTCGACGTTGTCTGCCTTCTTCAGATCCCTGACCGAGACTACCAACCGCCGAAGATCCCCGACCGGATCCTTGGAGAACAGCGAGTCCGCCACGTAGCGCCGCTGGAACTGCGCCAACGCAACCTCCGTCGACACGCGCTCGATCTGCGCCGCGTCCATGGCGGCGAAGCTCGCCCATTGCCGGCCATCGAGCGCCACGGGCACCGCGATCGTCAGCGATTTCCAGAACCGGCGCAGGCCGTCGCTGTCGCTGGCCGGCGGCAGCTCCAGGAACTGGCTGATGTCGCTCTGCTGCGTGCCGGTCGCATCAGCGTAGGCGTTCAGCAGGTCCTGCACCTTCTGGCGATTCGTGTTCTCCTGCTTCGCCGTGAAGGCACCGTCCAGCGAGACCGCCAGCTGACGGGAGGCGGCACGCTCACCGCTCAGATCGAGCCGCAGGCCGAGCCGCGCCGTGCGGTTCTTCCAGGGATTGAAGATCGCCGTCTCTCCGGACAGGCCCGCGTTCACGGCGAGCAGGTCGCCCGTGACCAGATCGGTCTTGACGGCCACGTCGCGCAGCCAGGTCGACCGGCTGCCGATCTCGACGCCGAAGAAGTTCAGCGTCACCCGCTGCTCCTGAAGCGTCTTGCTGGTGGACAGCAGCCAGCCCTTGGCGTCGGCGATGGCGCCTCGGGCCGCTGCAGCCCGCACCAGCTCCGGCAGCGTCAGCAGCTGGCCCGCATACAACGCATCGAACAGCGCCTGCGCTTCGGGCGTGACGCTGTCGTCCGGACGGAACCAGACGTCGAAGGCTGCCTCCGATCCGGTCTCGAGCGCAGAGGCGGCGGCCAGGGCCAAGGTCAGCTTCTGGCGGTGGCTGTCGGCCAGCACGCCCAGCAGCTTGTCGCGGCGATCGGCATATTGCTTCAGCGCCTTCGTGATCGCCGCCGACACGCCGTTGTCGTTGAGGTCCGTCAGCTTGTCGTCGAACTGGGCGCCCAGTTCGCCCAGGCCCTTGAGCACCGCATCGATCTGCGTCTGGGCTTTCCCGACGATCTGTTTACGCAGCGACTCGATGGCCTGCTGGAGGCGGTCGGTGGCCTGGTCGAGCGACTTGGACACCAGGGCCTGGATCTTCTCGTCCACCTTCACCGAAACCGCCGCAGGACCCAGCAGCTGATGCAACCAGGCTGTCGCGACCTGATGGAGATCGGCCTTCTCGTCCGCGATCTTGCCCAGCGCTCCGTCCAGCACATCCGCGAGTCCGAAGGTGATCTTGTCCACCAGGCCCGCGCGCAGGTCGGCGCTGGGCTTGCCCCCGGCCAGCACGGCGGCGAGCGGCTTCAGCGAGCCATCCAGTTCCTGGTCGATCAGGCCGCGCAGGTCGTCGGCGACGACCGTCCCGGGTTGCGTCAGCGCGTCCAGCAGCTCGCTGCGCTCGACCGCCGGCCAGGCGGCGCGAAGCGCGCGCTCGGCGCTGGCGGCGACCGCCGAGAAGTCGGCGCCGGCCGTGAAGGCCACCGACCCACTGCTGCTGTTCTGCTTCAGGTCATGCAACTGCACGCGCAGCCCGAGCACCGCGGCACCGCCCGGTAAAGCGCGCGGCTCGACCATGGCGCTGAGCTTCCAGCGGCTCTTGCGCGCGGCCTTGAATCCGGCCTTCAGACCGAATGAGAGGCCGACGGTCGAGGTGTCGCCGTTCAGGCTGAAGGTCACTCCCGGACCTTGGAGCGAGGCATCGACGTCGATGGCCAGTTGCGCTTCGCCGTCGAGCTCATAGGCCATGCCGAACCAATCGGTGCGCAGCGCCTGCCGCAGCATGCCCTGCAGGTCGTGCGGCCAGACGAAGTGGTTTTGCGCCGCTTCCAGCGCGGCCAGCAGGGTGACGCTGTCCGCCGCCTGGATGTACCAGCGCATGTCCGCGCCGCGCTTGCCGCCGGCGCTCGCGCCCACCTTGCCCCAGGGCAGATGGTCGGCGTTGGCGCCCAGCGTGCCGCCTGCGGAAATACTTGCGCCGTAGACGATGAGCGTGTGGCCGGCGTCGGGCTTGACGGGCAGCGCTTCCAGATCCTCCTCGGTCAGGAGGTCCACGGCCAACGCGGCATTGGCCTCGATCGAGGCATTCCAGGTCCAGTCGGTCGACAGCGAGCCGTCCTTGGCGACCGACTTGTCCAGCAGCGGCAAGGCGAGTTCAGCTTCTCCGGTCTTGGCCAGGTTGGAGCCCACCTTCTGGGTCAGCAGGTGCCACGGACCACTGGGGTCCAAGGTCTTCAGCGCGTCCGGCAGGGCCTGGGACGGGTTCTTGATCAAGCCGGCCAGGACCTTGAGCGTCTCGGCGCTCAGTTTCACGGAACTCATGCCTTCTCCTTCGGAATCGTCGTTCGCTATCGGGCCGAATGCTCGCCGATTCCGAGTTGAAACGTCTCCTCCTCTTTTGGGTGGGTCGGCCTTTCCGCCACATCACCAATCGAGAGGATGACGGCCGTCTTTCATCGACCGCCAATCTTTGGAGATAAAGACAGCGGAACGGATCTGCGGCGCCGCCCGCTCCCGCCGTGATGCAGTCTGTCGCAACAGCGATTCCGCGGCCGAGACGCGCCGCGCGTTGAAGCGATTGGGACTGGGACAGCGGGAAGTCTTCCCCATCGAATTCGCGACGAGAGCCGTGTCGGCGGCCACCGGGGCGCATGTGTTCGGTCGGTGGGAGTGACGAGGCGCGGCGCCGCATGAGCACACGAGATGTTGGACGTTGATCGGGCATCGGCCGATCATCTGCGCCCGCCTGACGCCTCCTCCGCCTGCATGCCACCGAGCAAAGGCCGGCAGTCCCGCAGCAGCAGCAACTCAAAAGCGGTGCGCGTCCCGTCGGACTGGACCACGCGCACGCCGCCGCCATGTCGCGCCGCGACCGCCTTGACGTAGGCCAATCCGACGCCCCAGCCGACGGGGCCCGCCGCGGACGCCCTGCCCCCACGCTGGAACGGCTCGAAGATCGCCTCCCACGACGATTCGGGGATGGGCTCGCCTTCGTTCTCGACGGTCAGCGCGACATGGTCGCCTCGGGGCTCGATGCGGCACCAGATGAGCGTCTGCGGCCGTCCGTACTTGGCGGCGTTCAGCAGCAGGTTCTCGATGACGCGGTAGACCGCGTCGCGGTCCCACCAGCCTTGGGCCTCGCCCTCCCAGGCGACCCGGCCGTCCAGCGTGGAGGGGTTTTCCGCCATGACCTCCGCGACGAGTTCGTGGAGCGAGACCGCGCCGGCGCGCAGATGCAGCGGCTGGCCGCCCTCGAGTGTCAGGCTGTCCAGCAGGGAGCGGAGCATGCGATCGATGCGTCCATGCGAGCGCTGCAGCCGCTCGACGGCGTTGAGTGCCTGCTCCCCCTGCACCAGCCGTTGCAGCAGGACCGCGGACAGGGACGCCACCTGCAGCGGCGTGCGGATGTCGTGGGACAGTGCGGCCATGACCATGGTGCGCTGCTGGTCGAGGTCCCGTTCCGCGCGCATCCTGGCGGCGTCGGCGCGCGCCACGGCCACCGCCAGGCTCCAGAGCGTCGTTCCCAGCACGGCGACGGAGCCCCAGCCGATCAGCAGCACCGCGGACTCCGCATCGAAGAGATCGATCCTGTATCCCAAGGCCACGACCAGGGACATCGCCAGCACGACGCCGACGCCGGCGAAGAGCAGGCGAAGACCTGTGCGCCCGGCCAACGATCCAGACGACAGCGCGCCGGCGATGCCACTGGAGCGGCAGGCGGTGAGCTGGCTCAACGAGACGGCGGCCAGGCCGAGCACGGTGGGGATCGCGACGCCGGTGCCGGGCAGCGCCTTGTACACGGATGCGTTCGGGAACAGGTGCGCGAGCCCCATCAGTCCCGCCATCAGCAGGACGCCGAAGCTGACGACCTGACCGACGGCGTACTTCTTGAGCGCCAGCATCACGCAGGCGGACGCGGAGATGACGAGCATCAGTCCCGTGAATTTCGAGGACCACCAGAAGGTGGGGATGCCCAGCTGATGCGTCCACCCGACGGCGTGACATATGACGACGAAGGTTCCGATCAGGAGCTGTGCGAGCGCCGACGCCAGGGCGAGTGGGAGCCAGCGGGGAATCGCGGCGGCCGCCAGCGCACCGGTCGAGAGTCCCGCAAAGGTCATCGGGGACATGGCGGGCCGACCGGGGACGAAAGTCGTCAGGCGCTCGATGCCGAAGATCCAGCCGAGCAGCGATGCGACGCACAAGCCGGCGGCGAGGATCGCGAAGAACAGATGTAGCCGCGCAGAAACCGCGGACGCGATCCGTGGCCGGGCGGCGGACGTGGAAGTGCGCATCGGGGCTGGAGGGCAAGAACGGCGCCATGGGACGCGGGTCGTGGAAGTCCCTCCTCCGTCGGTCATGTCGACACGAAGAATGTCCAGACGACGATGTACATCCATGGCTACTGAACACCTCCTGTGTAACGTCGCCCTGCTTCTCGCCACGACCGGCTTTGCTTTGCTGGCCAGTTGTGCTGACGCTCCCGCCGAGGACAAGGCCGCAACGGCCGTTGCAAGCGCAACGCTACCAGTCACAGCGTGCAAGTTCGGAGCCTTCGTTGCCGAGAACGATCCGGCCGGCCTCAACGTGCGCGCAAAGCCAAGTGCATACGCCAAGGTGCTCGGGAAGCTTCCGCGGACCTTCATCGAGCCTTCGGCGGGCTACGGCGTCCGCATCGAGGTCGAGGTTGCCGGTGCGCGCAATGGTTGGTTCCTGATCCGCAACGCGCAGCACAACGATGCCCTCACGGGTCAACGAGGGGTTTTGCAGACTGTCCCTAGCAAGACTCAAGGCGCCGCTTGACTCAGAGTGGGCACCCCGCCTTGCCCATACGCTTACCTCAAAGGTGATTGCCCATCGCGAACACCAACTCCGATGTTCACCTAGAAGCTAGATCTCGCTGCGACTTTTTGGTCCCGCGTCCTGCGGCGATGTGGTATCGCGCGAAATTGAGCGCTTCGCGCGGCCGGCTGGCTATTCGCTGATCCCATCAGGCGCTGTCGTGTGGCGCCTTACGCTGAGCGCTATGTCCGGAATCGAACGCGGTAGCACCCCAGCTGTCCAAGGCGTCAGCCTCCCCTCAAACTCCTCGGCGACTGAGCCCTCCCGGTGCCGTGGCGCCTCGGCGCAGCCTACGGCGCCACGTTCTTCTCAGGGACCCTTGGCGAACTTGGTCGCGCGAAGTCAGGCGGCACCAATTATTTCTTCGAGTGCCGCTGCAGCGGCAATCCCTGGCAGCATCCGGCGCGCGGACTTGGGACACGCGCGCCAGAGCCTTGAGATCAATTCCATCGCTTTGGCGTTCGATGCGGCGAAAACCGACGAGACAGCCAAGGAAGCAGCCTTTCGCGCCATAGCGTTCTACACGAAGAATTCGACTCGAATCAATGCGCCGCTGCGCGCCGGCGATAACGGGAGATTGCTCGACGCCTTTCGCCGGGCCGTCGACTATGGACTCAAGCAGTTGCCTGATTTTGGCCAGACACGCGAGCCGCTCGATCGGCGTGTGCATTTCTCGCGCGAGATGTTAGACACGATCATCCGCGAAGGCACACTCCACGACCCCGCCTTCATCAGCACGTCAGCGTGCCGTCTCGATTCGTCGGCGCTGTCCTTGCGCAACACGCTGATGCATATCGAGGCAAAGTACGCAGCGGACGTCTCAGGCATATCTCCCGACCCCCACGCCCGTGAAAATCTGCTGTGCTCGAACAGCACTTTGGAGCTCGTAGACGCCAAGCTCACTCGAGTCGACGATGAGGACGATCCACTGTTTCAGCCCGGGAACGAGTCCGTGCGCGCGGAGCTATGGATGCGCCAGCAGACGCCCGAACCGAGGTAAAGGGCGCCCCACAATGCCTGAAAGCTACCGGCAGCCTCTTGATGTGGCACAGCCCACATTTCCGGTTGTAGATCGGTTGAAGCGTTTGGTAGCGTGCGGGCCCGTCGAGTGCTGTGCCACCGGTTGTTGAAGCCTCCTTGATTTCCTGTACCAGTCAGAAGTAGAGGTCGGGGAATCGTTTTATACGGTACTCGACTGGCGGCACGCGACCCAGCGCTTCATGTGGACGATGGTGGTTGTAGCGCTGAAGCCAGTCGGCGGTCATGGCCCGCACCGCGGCCAACGAGTCGAAGACGTAGCAGTCCAGCACCTCGGTGCGGTAGGTCTTGTTGAAGCGCTCGACATAGGCGTTCTGGGTTGGCTGACCAGGTTGGATGTGACGTAGCTCGATGCCCTTGGCGGCGGCCCAGTCGCATAGCGCCTGGGCGATGAATTCCGGCCCGTTGTCCAGCCGGATCGACAACGGCGCGCCGCGCACCTCGACCAGTTCGCCTAAGGCCCGGATCACGCGCGCTGCCGGCAGACTCGTGTCGACCTCGTTCCAGCAGATCGCGCGTCCCGATGCTGGCCAAGCTCATCCGCCGCCGGCCTGCTTGACGGCGGGTTTGGCCGGCTTCGTCGCATGAGCGGGGTCAGGTCTTCACAGCGCTCCTAGCATTCGCGCGGTCCGAACTTCCAACTCGAACCGCCATGCCTCCACGCGTAACGATTACCTCGCTTCTGCTTCTCGTGGCTGCCCTTAACGGCCTGCCGATCGCAGCGGCCGCGGCACCGCCGGCGGTCGGGAGCGACCTGATCGTCGAACGGGTCGATCTTCCCGGCGAGGATCCTCAGCGGCAGGCCTACAACCTGCAGGAATCCGCCTCCCTGCGCGTCTTTGCGCGTTCCGCGGCCGGATTCAAGCAATCGCAGATCCTCTGGCAGCGGCGGGATCCGAACGGCGGATGGCGGGCCGCCGAGCCGCTGCCGTTCTCCGATCCGCGCTGGCGCGACTCGGATCCGCACCTGTCGGGAGACGGCAAGACCTTGACCTTCGTGTCCAACCGTCCGGACGCGGAGAGCGCCTCCGCGCGCGACGATCTGGATCTGTTCGAAGCCGTGCTGTCGGATCTCGACACCGGCCAATGGACGGCACCCCGGCGACTGCCCGATGCGCTGCAGAGCCCGGGTCAGGAGCTGGGACCCGAGCGCTACGGCAAACGCCTCTACTTCGCCTCCACGCGCGTCGGCGGGCCGGGCAAGCTCTCCGTCTACCGTGTCGACGACGATGAGACGCTGCCACCCCGCCTCCTCCCCGCCCCGATCAACGAGGGGTCGGCGAACAGTGACTTCACGCTGAGCCCGGACGGGCGCTTCGTCGTCTGGTGGAGCAACCGCACCGGGAGCGAGGGTGGCGCGGACCTCTACCTGGCCGAGCGCGTGGGCGAGCAATTCGGCCTCGCGCTGCGCCTGCCGGCGCCGATCAACGGCGCCGGTTTCGAATTCACGCCGTCCATCACCGCGGACGGACGTTGGTTGCTGTTTGCATCGACGCGTCCGGCGCCGGGTACGGCGGCGGGGCTCTCGCAGGTCTATCGCGTGAGCTGGCCGGCGCTGCTGGAGACGCTGGGCACGGACGCGCATGCCTTCAGCCGCGCGGCGCTGGAAGGGCAGGTCGCCGCGTTATGGAAGTCCTTCGACCATGCGGCAGGACAGCCCGGAGACGCGGCGCGCATGAACGCGCTGATGCATCCGGAAGCGCGCGTGTGGGGTCAGCAGCTCAATGCGCAGCTCAGCGAGGTGCAGTTGCGCAGCTGGTCGGCGCAAGCGTTCGTGGCGGCCGTGGGCAAGCCGAGCCCGCGGGCGCTGCATGAATGCGAGATCCACCGGGAGGTGCGCCGGTACGCCAGCCAGGCGGAGGTCTTCAGCGTGGTCGAATCGCGCCGCGATCCGGCACAGGCGGCGCCGGACTACGTGGGGGTGAACAGCACGCAGTGGCAGTTGGGACCGCAGGGGTGGCAGATGCTGTCGCTGCACTATGCGGTGGAGTTGCCGGGAGCGCCGTTGCCCCGGTATGGCGGGCAGAGTGGCAGGTGCGTGGGCTAGGACCCGCCCTCCTCCATGATTCTCCAACCTTCACGGCAGAATCCGCCTCCATATCGCATGCCCGCCCCCTCGTTCAGCAAGACCTCGCTCACTGGTTCGATGAAGTCTTGAGCCAGCCGATGCCCGCCACGACGGTGGCCTTCCACGTCAATCTCTACGAGACTGAAGAGTCAGTCCTGGTGGAGTTGATGGGCACCTCGTCCTTCTCGGCGGGTGCCAATCCAGAAGCGGACTACTGGCCGCGCGACGCGACCTTCTACAGCGACGAGGCCCGCTTCGAGATCCCCTTCGACGTGGTTGGGGCGGCCTGGCCCGAGTGGCTGGAAACGTCGAAGGACATGGTGCGCTCGTACCTCCGCGACGGGAAGAACGCGGCCCGCTTACGGGACTCACAGGGCGTGGGCATCGGGTTCTGCGATGGCGACATGTACGTTCTGTGGCCTGAAGCAAAGACCTGAGCCGGCCTCGACAACGACGGCTAGTAGCAGTTGAATCGAACGCTGATGAGATGGTCCGCTCTGCCGTCCAGCGAGGTGACGTTCGGTGACTCTTCCGCTTCGATGCTCAGCGAGACCCTCATGGGCCGGAATCCGACGAGGAACTTTCGCAGCGCCTCGACCCGAGCCCCGATGAGTGGATAGTCGCTTCGCGGCATCGAACTTGGGGCGATGCTGTACTCGACAGAGGCGCGACCCGTCGCCGGCTTGTAGGCGCTGCAACGACTCGGGATCTCATCGATCGCCGCGCGAAGCTCCTGCTGCAGCTGGTCCGAGAGGCGTGCGGATCCGTCTTCAAAGGTGACCCCGACCCACCAAGGCTCCTTCGGAATCACTGCGGTCAGGCCGTGCGCGGAGAAGCAGGCCAGGAACAGAGCCGGAACGAGGAGTCGTTTCATGCGGTTCATGGCTGCTTTCTCAACTAGATGATTCACGCCAGGGAGACCCGAGGAGGATGCGCGGCATTCTAGGGGCCACGTCTGTGGGTCTTCGATCGGATAAGCTTGCCTTGAAGGCTTGTCGCCAACCTCTCCCACAGCACGTCACGCACGCGATGGAACCTTGCCCGATCTGCGGCTCAGTCATCGATCCTCAGAAGAGTCGATATCGACTGACGCTGGACGAGCTTTCCAGCAACTTCTTTGTTTAGACAGGTTGAGGGGCGCTGCACGGCAGCGGTTACCGCACCGCCCCAACCCCGCCGATCAAGCTGTCGCTGCTTCGCCTTCGACTGGAGGCTTCGCCTCCGGCTCCGTCTTCGCCATATCCTGCAGCGCGCGCTTGGCGACTTCAAAGCAGTCGTCGACGTGCGAGTTGCCGAGCAACTTCATGGCGCCAAAGCTGATGGTGGCCGCGACCGCTTGTCCGACCATGGGGACGTACTTGGCGACCTGCTTGGTGGCGATTCGGATTCCGATCCGCTTGAGGACCTGGATGATGAGTTCCTTGGTGATCAGCTTGCCGATCAGCTCGCTACCGATGCTGCTGATGACGACCAACAGCATCTTCTTCGTCTGGGGATCCAGCTGGTCGATCTGTTCGGCGTCCAGTCCGAACTTGCGATTGATGGCCGGGATCATTTCGAGCAACAGCGACACATCCGCCCCGATATCCAGACCGGGCACGGGGACCACGGCGGCCGTGGCCGAGAGGGTGGCCCGCGTCGTGACCATGGACTTGCATTCGTCGCGAGTGCGTTCAAGTTCTTCGAGGGTTCTCGGGAAAGGCATGTTCATTCCTCCTGAATGGTGTTGTTGGAAGCCCGCTGAAATTCTGCGTGAGCTCCCAACGCATCAGAGCGGACCTCGATGCCCGTCCGCGTGAAGAGTTGCCACTATCCACCCATTCGTTTGGAGACCCACCCGAAGGGTCATGGGGTCAGGACTTGTCATATGGCGCGAAAGTCAGGCGCGAGCCGATCGACGATCGTCTCGCACCTTGGTTCTCGCGCTCAAGAGACCACCTTGCTCCGATCGTCGTCGACGGCGCGCTCCACCACGCCGAGCATCCCGAGCGCTTCGCGCAGCGACTCCTTGACGGCGGTGGCCACGTGCTTGGCCGGATCGCACTCGGCGGTGTTGTCGGCGAGCATGGACAGCATCGACGCGCCGCTGACCAGCAGAGCGCGCAGATTGGCCAGCGCGGAGCCGGTCGTCAGATCCGCGCGCAGGCAGATCGCATCGGAGCCCAGCCGCGGCCCGAAGATCTGCGGCTCGGTCATGCCCCAGCCGTGCTGCAGGCTGATCAGCGTCTGCTGATCGCAGCCCGCCAGAGGATGCCGCGCGCGCAGCGGCTTGTCGGACTCGTCGATGCGTGCTTGTTGGAAGCTAGCCATGTCGTACCTCACTCCACGTTGGTAGCCACCGGCTCCGACGTTGAAGGCGACATGCCTTCGGATCGACCGGAGAGGTGGGCGAGATGTTCAACCACGGCAACTCGACGTGAGACCGTCCTCGCGGATAGGCCCATCTCGCCCATGATCCAATGATCATTGGCCCGGAATCCAGTCTCGCAACTGGTGCCGGCCTTGTGGTGGGTTGAATCACCGGGGTCCATGCTGCGGCCATTCGGGACTTCATTCTTTGATCCATATCAAAGACTTCCGGCCACTCCTCCCTTAGAGGGAATGAGGGGGATGGCATCCCCCATGAGGGTCAGGGCTTGCTGGGCGGGTAAGAGAGCATCGCGACCGCTGGTTGCGGACTTCATGCACCTACGACAGCCATGCCTTTGACCAGGTTCCGCACGCGGGCCTCGGTCTCCCTGAGGTTCTCACGGTCGTAGTTCATGTCGTCCCTGTAGTCCCACGGCGTCCGAAGAACCTCTGTCCCCGTGCAAGTCTCAACACGCAGGCTCGGGGTGAAGTAAGAGTCCTTGAAGGCGATTCTCCGAATCTCGTTCAATGGGATACGCCGCCAGCGCGCGAGCGAAAGCCAGAACGGCGAACGCAGGTAGAGCGCCTGCTCAGTAAGGACGATTCCGTAGTCGGAGGTTCTATGAAATGTCGGGTTGTGCGCCTTCCACTGTGCCGTCTCGCCGGATGGCAACCTCAACTTGTCGAACGGATAGCTGTCCAGTTGGACCATCACGAACTGCCGCTCAGCCGCGAACCTTCAGTCTCGCAAAACTCGCCACCGCCGCCAGCCCCGCGGTCACACCGCCCAGCGCCAGCGCGACGGTCGGGCCGTCACGCAGGCCGGCCAGGTGGAAGCACAACGCGACCAGCGCGGCGCCGCTCGCCTGTCCGAGCAGCCGCACCACGCCGATGACGCCGCTGGCGCCGCCACTTCGGTGCGGGGGCGCGCTGGACATCAGCGCCGTCAGGTTGGGAGCCTGGAAGAAGCCGAAGCCCGCGCCGCACAGCGCCATCCACAGCACCAGCATCGGCAGCGAGGGATCGTGGGACTGCAGCGCCAACCCGCACATGCCGACCGCCAACACCGCCAGGCCGATGCCTCCCAGCAGCCCCGGCGCATGCCGGTCCGACATCCGGCCGGCCAGCGGCGCGGTGATCGCGACGACCACCGGCCACGACGTCATGAGGTAACCGGCGTTGGCGGCGTCGCGGTGCAGGACCTGCTCGAAGTAGAACGGCAACGAGACAAACGCCAGGCCCTGCGTGGCGAAGGCGCAGACCGCGGTCACCGCCGACAGCGCAAACATCGGTCTGCGCAGCAGGTCCACCGGCAGCATGGGCGTGGCGTGGCCGCGCTGGCGATGGAGCAGGAGCGCGCCGGCGGCGATCGTCAGCACGACAGCGGGCAGCACCTGCGTCCAGGCGGCCAGCTGCGCCATGGAGCCCAGTGCAAAGATCAGCGCCGCAAAGCTGGTGGCGGTCAGGACGGCGGTGCCCATGTCGAAGCCGTGCGGGCGGGGTGGGCTGCTCGGCAAGGTCGGCCAGGCACAGGCGATCGCCAGCAGGCCCAGGGGGACGTTAATGCCGAACAGCCAGGGCCAACTGGCCGCGGACAGCAGCAGCGAGGCCACCGTCGGCCCGACCACGAAGCCGATGCTCCCCACCAGCGCATTGAGGCCCACGCCGCGGCCCAGCCGGGTCGGTGGGTAGATCTGGCGGATCAGCGCGATGTTCACGCTCATCATCGCGCCCGCGCCTATGCCCTGGAAGGCGCGCGCGGCGGCGAGCAGCTCGGTGCTGGTCGCGGCCATGCACAGCCCCGACGCGACGGTGAACAGCACCAGCCCGCCGAGAAAGACTCGCCGCGGGCCGATGCCATCGCCGAGCGCGGCGAAGGGCAGCATCGTGGCGACAACCGCGAGCTGGTAGGCATTGATGACCCAGATGGCGTCGGAGGCATGCGATTGCAGGTCGGCGGCGATGGTCGGCAGCGCGACGTTGGCGATGGCCGTGTCCAGCGTGGAGAGCATGACGCCCAACAGGACCGCGAGCAGCGCGCTGCGTCCGCGAGGGTCAAGGCCTTGTTTTTCCCGTTGCTGATCGTCGGGCGACATCGAGGACTGCTGCTCTGAAGGTGGGGATGAAGTGGTCCAGCCGAGCATGCGCCTGCGCCGCTCCGGATGGACCTCGGCCGATCATCGGCAAACACCCTGGCGCAAGATTCTGAAGGGCGCACGGCGATGAGATCGGCTCCGCGACGACACCCGAATAGAGGGTGCGGCACGCCGCAGACCGCACAGACAGAGACGCGTGGCAACGACCTCGCCTTTCGCGCCGGGCGACAAACGGGAGTTCTATCACGTTGCTCCGCATGCCGCCTCCGAGGCCTAGCAGCATCTATCCGTCGCGTCACACTTCGGTTAGAGACTCGTCGTGCGCCACTGATCATGTTTTGCAGACCATCTCTAAGGGTATTCGCTTGGAATATCCGTGTCGGGTTTGCGATTCCAATTGCGTTCTATTGATGGAGAGAAGTTCGAATCGACTTCCTGACCGTGAGCCGACGCCTCGGCGTGCGCACTGATTCATGTCAGCGCAAGCCCTGAGCGCCGGCCCGGGAGGGCATGTATACAAAGCAACTGCCCAGGTGCGATCAGTTGATCCGTATCGTCGGCACGGGGAGAACAGAAATCGCATCGACGAACAGCGGTCAGAGGGACGACATCAAGGCTCGCTTCCAGCTTGAGCCCACCCAACTTCAGCGGGCTGACGCCAAGCGCGGACGCGCCAGCATCCGGCGCGGCGTGGAGCGACTGACAGGACAAACCATCATCCTGAAGCACTGGGCGAAGTCGAAATCTGCTACGGACGCGGAACTGCGCGAGATCTGGCGGCAAGAGATGCGCCAGCTTCAACGGCTCGCAGGCTTTCCAGGTGCTCGTGAATTCATCGTCGGTCTGCTCGACTCGGTAGACGAGCCTGACGGCTACTACCTGGTGCTGAGCCCCGGTCAGAGAGCGCCGCTTGGGGCCCTCCGCAAGGACCTACCCGCTCACCACTATCTGAAGCAACCGCGCGCCGAGAAGAGTCGACTCCTCATCTGGAGCAACATGCGCCGCATTGCAGAGGGCCTTGAGATCCTTCACACGCAGGGTCTGCTTCACCGAAATCTGGACGAGTGGGCCATCTTCACCGACTCGGGCGATATCCCGGACTTTCAGCTGAGCGGATTCGAGTGGTCGATTCGCCTGAGCGCTGCTGCTACCGGCGCTTCGAAGAGGCATGAGGATGCAGGAGCACCCCCTATCCACTCGTTTCTGCAGGATTGGAACGAATTCGGCCTTATCGTCTGTTCACTCCTCGGCGTCGATCCGAAGACCTTCTCAGCGTCTTCGACAGCCCGTCGCGTGGGCGCAAAAGACACTGCCCTTCATCTGACGGGCGCAGAGCGAAACCTTCTCTATTTGCTGCTGCGATCGGACTCCACTGACCGAGTGGACGGCGAACTCGTCGATCAGAAGATTGGAACCATCATTGCTGGGCTTGAGGCGATAACAGGCAAGCGCGAGTCTCACCTCGTACTGACCTGCTTGCTCGGGCCAAACTCGCCGCTGACCCAAGCTATTCGAGCTGCCAGCGGTCGCACGATCGAGGCTGACGATCTAGATGCCCAACTGGCGTTTGTCAATGAGGACCTCCGCGAAGAGCCGATCCTCATGGTTATCAAGCCTATGCAAGACGGGACGAAATCGATCCGTCGCCTCATCGCTGGCAGCAAGCTCACGTACTGGATCAATGCCTACCAGCCACAGCCGGGACAAAGCAAAGCGAGTTCGTGGGCAATCGCCTATTCACACGATGTGCGGGCAGAACGTCCCGCGCCGGGGATGATTTCCAACGAAGTCGCCCTGTCCGATCGTGGCATCAAAGTTATATCGATGAACGATGCCAGAAGAACATTCGCGACGCTGCAAGGAAGGGCCCCGCTTTGGGATCGTCTTGGCTCCCCGGACGCGATCGAGACCGGTGACGGTGCCAACCGAAAGAATAAGCACAGAGCGCTTCTGCTGATTCAAGTGCTCGAAGCTCTGATCACCGTTTCCGACATCTGGCCAGTCGTTATTGAGCAGCAGACCGAGACTGGTGAAAAGGTGCGCATCAATCTTCGAACCCGCTCGGATGCTGAGCGAGAGAGGCTCTCCACTACGCTTGGCATGCCGTCGCCGACGGTGCGGATGAAAGACACCTTCGCCGCGGACGCCACTTCAGCCGACGAAGACTGGGTGCTAACGGACGTCGGCACGCTCGGTGAACGAGATGCGTCGAGTGCTCGGTGGCGTTTGGTAGAGCTGATCGACACCATGGGCGAAGAGGTTGTCTATGGGTTCGAGGGCCTCGGACCCGTCCTCACAGGGGACCGAATGTTCCTGCGCAAGGCTGATCACGCCGGCGAGGACAAACTGCTGCGCCGTCGGATTCGCGCACTCAAGGCGCTGAAGGAGCACGTAGAGTTGCTCGACATGCTCGACGACCCGCGTACGGGCATTCGGCGGACGCATGAGGCTCCGGTCGAGGATGCTCAATTCCGTGCCCTGGACGATTCGAAGCAAGACGCGCTCCGAGCAATTTGGGCCTCCACCCCGCTGTACCTACTTCAAGGCCCACCCGGAGTAGGCAAGACCCGCTTGGTGCGTGAACTCGTGGGCCGGCGAATCAGGGAGGACGGGAGCTCCCGAATCCTTCTCACAGCGCAGAGCCACCACGCAGTTGACCACTTGCTTGAGGAAGTGAGCAAGGAACTCGCGAACGTCACGCCGGCTCCTCTGGTTGTCCGGTCACGCTCCAAAGATCGCAACGCTACGTCGGACAGGTACGACGTTCGAGAACAAGCCACCGCGATCATCTCCAAGTTCAAGGAAAGTGCAGCGGTCAAGAGCGCACCTATGGCGCTTCGCGCAAAAGTAGATGCGCTGGTAGAGTCCTTCACGCACTCACCAGACGATGAGTCTGCCGCGCAAGGGCCGACCCCGGATAGATCAATTGAAGCTCTGCTCTTGAGATCGGCCCATTTTGTATTCGCCTCGACAAACGCAGGGGATCTCGAGAGGCTCATCGAAGAGCGATCGCAGTTCGACTGGACGATCATTGAGGAAGCGGGGAAGGCAACGGGGACTGAGCTGATCTCACCCCTCTTGCTCAGCCATCGCCGCCTCATGATTGGCGATCACAAGCAGTTGCCTCCCTTCAATGCGGATCGGCTAAGGAAGCTACTGTCTGACCCCTCGAAGATCCAAGAGGCGCTCGAAGTGGGGGCGTCACTCGTCGGACGCCCATTCCGCGAGGCCGGAATGGAACAGGTCATCGACGATCCTGACGCAATCACTTCCGCGTGTGGCGAGGCTGCCGCAGTGCTGATGATGTTCGAGACGCTGGTCGAGACTGAGCTAGCGCTCGCGAAAAACAGATCACCCACGGCGCTCAAGCTTGCACAGCGCTTGAACCAGCAACATCGTATGCATCCCGCGATAGCGCGGCTTGTATCAGAGTCGTTCTACGACAAGGGACTTCTGACGGACGCCACGGCAGCGGCACGCTTCGCTTCTTCGACGCCTCCTTTCAGGATCACGGATCGGGGGCGACTTCCAGCGTCCCCCATCGTCGTCATCGACATGCCATTCGTGCAGGCGACGATGAATGCGAAGAAGTTCGAGAAGATGCCGAGGTATCACAACCCGACCGAGGTTGAAGCACTCATCGAGGTACTCAAGCTAATGCGGGCCGACGAACAGCAGCCTGCGCGGCCGAGCTTGGCGGTTCTCGCTCCGTATCGAGAGCAGGTCAAGAAGCTCATGCATAAGATCGGTGATCTGTCGGACAGTGACCTCAAGCACTTGCGTCAGTTCTCCTTCGAAGGAGACGCCGAGTCGCCCGTTGGAACGGTGGACTCATTCCAAGGCAGTGAGGCGGACATCGTGGTCATGTCTTTGGTTCGAAACAACCATCACGCAGGACTGCGGAGCTTGGGCTTCCTGGCCGACTCGAGGCGGATGAACGTGTTGCTCAGTCGCGCGCGCTGGAAGCTGGTGCTTGTTTGCAGCCTGGACTTCCTTCGCAGCCGGATCAGCTCCAACTCTGGAAGCGGAGAGCCCTTGGAGTTTCTCAAGAAGATGCTCGGTACGATGGACGCGCTGCAAAAGGAAAAGGCTGCCGATGGGACGCCGCTCGCGAGCGTGGTCAAGTACGAAAAGTTGATGGGGAAGCCGCGATGAGCGTTCGAGTTGCAATTCCGGTTTTCTACGCCAGCCTTCGTCTGCACCTGGAGAAGGGGCGCCAGTGGAGCATCGTCGAGCACATTCTGCTGCACCAAGTCGGCCTCCAAGCATCGAACGCGGCAAAGTTGGCGACAGAGAGCGACCTACCATGGCGTCTGGTCATCGAGGTGATGATTCGCCTGATGCGAGTTGGTTGGGTCGAACTGCAGATGCACAAGGAGGAGACGGTTTTTCAGATCACTGATGCCGGCCGGCACGTCGTTGCGCAAGAAACCTTGCCCAAGGTCACACGCCAACTGAAGCGACGAGCGAGTTTCGCCGTAGACCAAGTCTGCGGCACTGTGTTCCGTGCGAGAGAGTTTCCCAGCCTGTACGACGAGCAGCGCCTTTGCAAGCTCAAAGAGAGCACGAAGGTCGTTGTCCTGCCAAACGGCAACAAGTCCCACCTGAATCCAGGCAAGGTCGTTCAGACGCTGCTTGAGGAGGACGAAGAGTGCCGCGGCATTGACCCGTCAGGCGCCAAGCCGATGCTTCGCTACGCTCTGGTCACAGTCGTTGGCACCACGATCGATGGTTTCCCCAGCCGCAAAGGCGCAGCCAAACTGAGGGCGGCAGTCCTCGCCGCGGCAGCCGGGTCAGCCAATCAAACCGAGTCTCACCAGACTCACGTTGACCGCTCGGAGGAGACGACCGAGTCGGAGCAGGAAATGTCGATTCGATTTTCGTCTGATGACTTCATCCTTGGAGGTGAACAACACAAAGTGACGTTCGAGCGGATCCTGAGCACCGCTAGGAAGCGCATCATCATCCACTCCACGTTTATCGACCAGTCCAAGTTCCGTCAGCATCTACCGCTCATCGAAAGGGCCGCGCAAAAGGGCGTTCGGATTGACGTTTTGTGGGGCAAGTCCGATAGCGCCGATGGCACGAACTCCACTGCCGATGCAGTCACGGCATGCCGCGGCATGCTGATCAGTGACATCGTTCGAGAGCGCGTGCATATCCACGGCATTTCAACGGACTCACACTCGAAACTGATCATCGCTGACAACGGGAACGATGGTCTGGTGGCGGTCGTGGGCTCGTGCAACTGGCTAAGTAGCTCCTTCGAGAGCTTCGAGATTTCGGCCTACCTCCGAGCGCCGATGATGGTTGCCGAGATCGCTGGAAAGTTGTCCTCCATGACGATGGGCGCCTCAGGCTTGTGGTCTCCGCTCTCACGTGACCTCGCGGCGCTCTCGACTACGGCTCAAAGCGCCTCACAGCCAAAGGCGGGCATCACGGTCAAGTCGTCGCTCGTCATGGGTGCACAGCACAACACCTTCATGATTCGAGCACGCGACGAGGCTGAAAGGACCATCACCATCGCAAGTCATCGCATGAGCCCGAGTGCGGAGACTCTCGTTCTGACACCTGCTCGCGCGGCGGTCAAGGCCAAAGACATCGCCGTCAAGCTCTACTACGGCAAGGTCACTGGTCAGGACGGCGGGACAGCCGCCGTCAGCTTGAGTCGCGCAGCGCAGGTGGACGGCTTGAAGGTGAACCAGATCCTCGATCCTCGATTGCACGCGAAGTTCTTGGCTTGGGACCACGACTGCGTCGTGATCACGAGCCAGAACTGGATGTCTGCCGACCCCCCTTACGACAAGCCATATTCGGAGATCGGGATCTTTCTCAAGGGGCCAAATCTCGCTCGTGACCTGGTCGCGCGCGTTCAAACCGCTTTAGAGCGGCTGCCAGCCTTCTGAGTGCCGCGCTGGCGCGCATCTGCCATGACCACAACCTATTGAAGCTTCACAACTAGTCGCAGCGGTAGGGGTCGCGACTCAGATTGAACGCGTTGTTGCTTACCACGGGACTTAGGCTCTGTAGTCACTGAGTAAATAGGGGGCGCAGAACGCGCCTCGACATGGCAGGTTGGTTACAGCGTGAACGCTGCATAAGGAGGAAAGGTGAATGGCGGATACCAAGCCAACGATGAAGATGCCCGAACTCCTGGTCTTCGCCAGGATGTTCATCGTTGGCTTGGTTGGCGCTGAGGTCTGCAGGGCGGCCTACTACCTGGGGACCGCATTCGCGCCGGCAGTGGCTGATCTGGATGTCTGGGCAAGAGGCAGCGCGGTTCTCGCCGGACTGGCGATCTGTGTGGTCTACGCGGTGAATCGTGGCGCACACACTGCCGCCGTACAAATGGGTCGGAGTATCCGTCTCGACCTACTCATAGCTGTTTGTCTTGGGGCTTGGGCGAACGAGTTGACAATGCCTTGGCTTTCCAAGTTTCACGCTGCCTTGAAGGCTGCAAACCCGCATTGGGCGCCAGTTGCTCTTCTGCTGCTCTCCACGGTGCTGTTGTCGCCACTCGTTCAACGTCATTGGCCGAGGAAACGTCAGACCGCCTCGCAGCTCCAGTTCCTTGCGGACGAGGAAATCGCGCGCGAGACGGACGACTTGCTCTCCAACGAGTCACAAGCGAAGTCGTTCGCGGAAACCGTCCTCGCGAGCGGCGCTCACGCAGGATTGGTGTTCGGTGTGGATGGACCCTGGGGCGTAGGCAAGACAAGCTTCATCAATCTTGCCGAACGCTACTGGGAACAAGCCGCGGACAAGGTGATTGTTTGTCGGTTTGAGCCCCTTCGATACGCATCCGAGCCAGATCTCGCTGATCGCTTGATTCGCGACCTGTCCGCCGCGATTCAGAGCAAGGTCTTTGCACCCGAGTTCCGTCCTGCGGCCTCCCGATACTCTCGGCTCATCAAGGGTAAGGCTGACGTTTCGTTCCTGGGCTTCAAGCTCTCGCTGGAGCCTTCCCAGGAAACGGTCGATGAGTTGCTCGACGACATTGATGAGGTCCTTCGACGTATCGGTCGACGTGTGATCGTAGTCATCGACGACCTGGATCGTCTGGACGCGAAGACCGTCAACAACGTCCTATTCGCAACGCGACGCACCTTCAAGCTGTCGCAAGCGACCTACGTCCTTTGCTATGACACCGAGGTACTGGCCGGTGGCAAAGAGGAAGGATCCAGGGCGCGTGAGTTCCTTGAGAAGTTTGTGACAGTCAAACTGAGCTTGTTCGTGGACAGCTCCAGCATCCGAAACTTCTTGAAACGCGACTGGGGAAAAAGCGAGAGCCAGCTCTGGTCCGTGCCGTCGGACACGATGGTGAAGCTTGGAGCCATTCTGAATGAGCTTGCGGATATCCTGGCTGGAGAGTCTGCGGCCAAATACTTGCCATTGATCGGCGATCTACGCAAGGTCAAGCGCTTCATCAATGCCATTCTTCTCATACAGATCGAAAAGACCGATCTTGGGCGGACTGATTTCAACAAGCGCGACCTCATCCATCTGATGCTGTTGCATCTGAGCTACCCCGGATTATTCAGGCGCATATATGCCGAGGAGACGGAGGGGCGCATTGGTACTTTCTCCATTCGGCGTAGCTACGAAGAGCCAGATTTCAAGAACGACGATGGTTTTAAGCAGGTCAAGGACGAGCACTTAGGTCCTGCGAAGTTCGTGCTGGAACAGTTGTTTGATGTGGGGGTTCTGGAGTTGGGCGACGGGCGCAACATTGAAGAGTCGGTCCTTCGGTCTCGGGCGTGCTTCAACCAGGGCGACACCAGAAACCTGGAAAGCTTTCTTAAGCTCATCGTGCGCTTTGCCGCGCCGGAGCCAAAGGAGACCTTCGTTCTTTACCAAGGAGCGGTGGATCGGGTTCGCAAGGGGCGACCGATTGCCTCAGTTTTCGAGGAGGCGGAGTTTGCTCTTGAGAAGGCAGAGACCGCACACGACCAGTTCTGGCGGGTACTGGTCAATCAGGCCCACGACTTCACTAGCCCGACCGCAGACGACGCCATCGAAACGCTCGTTGAGTACATGCCCCGCTATTCGTCGTTTGACGACGATGACCGAGGACTGCGACCCAGGTCGGTCTATTCGCTGTTGCGGCTGTTGGATAGCGCAGGCTGGGGGCGTACTGCAGGCCGGCGACGGCCGAACAGTCCGGAGAACGTAATCGAGATCGCATGGCGCATCTTCGGCGAGCACGCCTTCGTTGGAAGAGGTCTGCTAGGACTGCTTGCCAGCCCGGAGCGCGGCGTTCTGGGTTGGAACGACCTCATGCTCTTTAGGTTGCAGTGCTCAGCGGATCGCGGCGGACAGTTGTATAACCTACATCGTGCGCTCATCGTCCACCAGGACATGTCTGCTCCAACGTCCGGGTTGGTCAGTCAGCTGGCGCTGATGGGGATGAGGTCGCTGTCTCAGCAGGTCTTCGCGCACTTCCAGCGCACCTACATTGAGCCTAGACGAAACTTTTTCGCTGAAGCACGTGACGTGCCTGCGGATGCGTTCCTCGGTCAGGCCTTTTCGGATCTATTTGAGCAGGCTTTGCTTGACCCCGCATGCGTGCAGGGCGACACAACGATTGCCCGCCGAGTTGAGGCCGCGAGGTCCTATGCCGCGTCGTTCATCATCTATCAGCTCAGCAATTCACTGCCCCCGAATGGCTCTGGCGTTGGATGTGGTTACTACGATGAAAGCGGTGCTGAAGATGGCGGCGGCATCTCCAGGTCGATGAACGGGTACGTCTTTGGCTTCTGCTTTAACCCTGTTGTCGACGGCGACAACGTGCTGCTATTCATCGACCATTGTCTCGCCCACTTGAGCAGCCCGTTTTACACCGGGCGAGACGAGGAGGGATATGTCGCAACCAAGTCGGGGCTACCAGGTGGGCTAGATCCGAAGGCCATGGGAACGTACTGGCTGACGCATCGCGATCACATTCGGGGGCTTGGTCTCCAAGACAGCGAGCGGTGCGTTTTTTCGCCAAGCTACACGGCCTTCTATCGCGACGATCTCGATGGGGTTTTTGCCGTGCTCGACGAGCTGGCTGAGGAGGTAAGCCCAAGCCCCCCTGGATCGTGAAGCGGCCGGTTTTCGGGTGCGTAGGTGCGCCGCGTGGATGGCAGCTTCAGCGCCGGGAATTAAGAGCAAAGAAGGTCAGTCGAGGGTCGATAGCTGTCAGCATTCAACTCAGACACGAACGGCTGCAGCCAGCCCGAAATGAGCGCCGAAAAAGGGATGTCGTATCAATCGTTAGGTCGGCACCTGCCGTAGGCCTCCCGGTACGGCTTGCTGAAGCACTCGGCCAGTCCTGCCAGCACTTTCAGATTCATCGCGTTCTCCGCGTCGGCCTCCGTCGCGCGTCGATGAGCCTCGTACTGAACGTCGAACGCGGCCCGGTCCTTGCGAAGGAAAGCCACCGTCGCCAGCACGTAAGTGTTCCAGCTGAAACCCGGCGTGTCCGTGGCTTCGTCAGGATTGATCGACAGCAAGGCCTGCTCCGCAGCCGCAACATCGTCGCCCAACATCGCGAGTGTCTGCGCAAGGTGCCAGCGCACTCCGCGCTGCTCGTACTCCTGACGTCTGACGTAGCGCTTGATCAGCTGCGCTTGCTCAAGGTAGCAGTTGCCCAGCGCGCGCCAGCCCTTCTCGGTCTGGTCGAACTCCCAATACGGGAGCTTGATCGCGACTGGGCCGACTTCCTTGTACATCTTCGGGCAGTCGACAACGTCGCCGGCCGGCGCCGGCTGAGTCGCATGTCGAGTCTCCGACTGCGCGAAGGCGGAAGCGGCAGATCCTGCGACGAGGAGCAACGCCATGCTGCGGATCAGGTTCTTCATCTGCGCGATCCATGGGGCTGGTTGCGACGAGAGGCCATTCTCTGATTCGTGAATCCGTACGACCACAAGGCAGGTCGGGTAATCTGCTGCACGGCTCTCCTGGATTCACTCGCATACAAGCCATAAACCGGGGCGCGTACGTCGACGCGCACTCAACGGCTCAGAGCGGTGTCCGATCGAAGTTCGCAACACCAGGGCCGAATGCGGCAATCGCCTGTTCCTTCACCGACTTCAGCGTCAGTCGAAGTTCGATCAGGTCATTGCCGTAGTCGGCGACCTCATCCTCATCCTCCGAGTTCTGACAGATGTTCGCCCACTTGGCATCCAGTTCCGTCAGCGCCTCAAGAATGCAGTGCGCTTCCCAGCGCGTCAGATCCAACGTCAGCGATTTCATGCTTGTTTGCCTTGCCTGAAGAACACACGGAACGCCTTCATTCCCAGCTCCTCCAGCAGTCCCTTGTACTTGTCCAGCGGCATGTTAACCGTGGGCGCGATGGTGTAGTGGCCGGGACGGTCGTGAACCAGCTTCAGACCTTGCGGCATCGGCGTCGTCGCATTGAACTGCCAGACCCAGCCGCTCATGTCTCTTTCTGCCAGTCCCTGTTCGTTGAACACGCTGACACCTGCATTGTTCGCAACGACCACGACGATGTCGTTGACCTTTGTCAGATCGACATCGTGCGGCCGGATGTTGCTGAGCTTGGGGGTGCTGGCGTTGCCGAGCCGGAAGACGTCTTCCGGGCAGAGATAGAACGATTTGGGGAACATTGGCCTCTCCTGTTGAGAGGCCAGTGGACCGTTACGTCGCGCCAACGGCTAGTGACGTAAGCCACCTCCCCTCACGCCACCCTGAACGACGCCACCGACTCCGCCAATCGCTGCGCCTGCGCTTCGAGGCTGTTTGCGGCCGCGGCGCTCTCCTCGACCAGTGCAGCGTTCTGCTGCGTCACCTGATCCATCTGCGTGATGGCCTGGTTGATCTGTTCGATGCCTCGGCTTTGCTCTCCAGCGGCGCCGGAGATCTCATTCACGAGTTCACTGACTCGGCGAATCTGCTCAACGATCTCCCGCATCGTTTCGCCTGCTGCTGCGACCTCCCGGCCGCCCGACGCCACCGACACGCCTGACGTGCCGATCAGCGTCTTGATCTCCCGTGCTGCGCTCGCGCTGCGCTGCGCCAGAGCACGCACCTCGCCAGCCACGACTGCGAATCCACGTCCATGCTCCCCCGCCCTCGCCGCTTCCACCGCGGCGTTCAGCGCCAGGATATTCGTCTGGAACGCGATCCCATCGATCACGCCGATGATGTCTTCAATCCTGCGGCTGCTGTCCGTGATCGCATCCATCGTCGCGACCACCCGCCCAATCACCTCCCCGCCCCGCTTCGCCGTCCCCGACGCCTCCTGCGCCAGCGCCGTCGCCTGACGCGCGCTGTCCGCCGCCTGGTGCACGGTCCCGGTGATTTCCTCCATCGAGCTCGCCGTCTGCTGCAGGCTGCTCGCCTGTTCCTCGGTCCGGCTCGACAGGTCCAGATTCCCCGCCGCGATCTGGCTCGACGCCGTCGTCACCGAGTCCACCCCGCTGCGCACCTCGCGCACCAGCCCGCGCAGGCCGTCCACCATGCGCGCCAGACTCTGCTGCAGATCCCCCAGCTCATCCTTGCGCGTCACCCGCACGTCCGTCGTGAGATCGCCCCCGGCCACCGCCTCCATCGCGCGCCGCACCTCCGCCAGCGGCCGCGTCACCGACCGCGTCGCCGCCACCCCGAAGGCAACACCTGCCACCACGCCCACGATCACCGCGATCCACAGCACCAGCGTCGTCTCCCGCACCGCCTCCTTGGCCAGCGCGCCGGACTCCGCCATCAACTCCTCCTGGCGCCCCACCAGCTTCTCCAATGCGGCCACGTACGCCAGCTGCGCCGGACGCAGCTTCTGCATCAGCACCAGCTTCGCGCCGTCCATGTCCTCCGTCTTGACCTGCGCGAAGAAGGCGTCCAGCGCCTCGCCGTAGGCCTTGCGCAGCGCCAGCGAATCCTCGAGGAACCCCTTGGCCTTCGCGTCGTGGATCGTCGGCACCAGCTCGTCATAGACCTTCGCCGCACGCTCCCGCGATTCGCGGATCGAGGTCAGCTCCACCTCGCGCTCCTGCGCCGTGTCCAGCAGCAGCACGTTGCGCGCGTTGCGGGACTGCAGGTTCAGCTCGTCGAAGACCTTGCCGACCGAGCGCACCTTCACATACCGGTCGCCGATCACCTGCCCCAGCCGACCGTCCACCGACGTCAGCCCGCCTTGCGACGCGCCCGCCATCAGCAGCATGAGCAGGACCATCAGACCGAACGCCACGGCCAGACGCGCGCCTATCCTGAGATTGAAAACTGAAGACATCGACACTCCCTTGTTGTGATTTCTACAGGATCGGCACCAACCTGGGGTTCCATGAGGGCTCCTCGCACCGCTTGGGCGGGAAGCGCCCAAGTCGGGCGGTTTTCATTGATTTAGGTCAAACAGGACTCGGCGGCTACCTGTTTCGAGATCGATGCCAAGCGCGCAACGGTCGGGCGCACCCGGTACGCATCCTTGACCAGATAGAGGGAAATCTCAGGCCACGCCCGGCCCGCCGCGTCCAGCGCGGCCATCGCCGTCTGCCGCAACAGGCACGGCGCATCCGACACCAGCAGCGGCAACGGCGCCGAAGGGTCAGGACTGAACCCCGGCGCCGCGTACCAGCGCATCGGCAAGGTCGCGATCGCGGAAGGCGTCCACTGCCGGCAGGGAGACGGTCTCGACGCTCGCGCCGAAGCCGCTGCCGCGCTTGATCCGCAGCGTCGCCGGCTGGTTGCCGGGCGTGCTGTTCGAGTAGCTGGTCTCGATCACGCCGCCCTCGCAGGCGACCACCGCGTACCGGTGCGCCGCCGCGCCGCCCCTCCGGTCCAGAGAAATCGCACCCGCAAGCTCAGTCTTCCGCCGATGCCGCCGCCGTCCCGCCGCGCCGACGATGAGCCTTCCGCGCCCCTTCCCCGGCGCAGGAGGCCCCATGTCACCGCGTCCTCGCCGGCGCCTGTTCCACCGGCATCCCTTGCCTCGCGACCTCTCGCACGCCATGCTGCTGGCGATGCTCGCGGTCGTCGCGCTCTGGCTCCAAGGATGCGCGCAGACGAAGCCGCTCGCCCCACCGCCGCCGCCGTGGCCGCTCGAAGACGCCGCGCCCGTCTATGAAGTCGAGCCGCCGCTCCCGCCGACCGCCGCGGGCGCCGGCTTGAGTGCCGGCCTGGGCGGAAAGCTCGCCCCGCCGGCGCCCTCCACCGAACGGCTGCTCGCGCTCGCGCTGCAGGAATGGGAGCTCTGGGGTCGCGGCCGCTGGGACGCGGCCGCCCAGTTCACCGAGCGCCGCGTCGACACCCCGCGCCGGCAGGAAGCGGAGCCCTACCTCCACGCCCGCGTGCTGCTGTACTGGATCGGCGTGAAGGGTCCCGACTACCCGCTGCAGCGCACCCGTTTCGACGACGGCTCGCTGAAGCCCTGGAGCGCGATCTTCATCTCCTGGCTGATGCGCAACGCCGGTTTCGGCGATCGCCAGTTCGAGGCCAGCGAGCTCCATTGGCATTACATCCGCGCCGCGCTGGAGGGCAACCGCCCGGGCCTGGAAGCCCGCGACGCCGCCGTCACGCCGCCTCGACCCGGCGACCTCATCTGCGCGCCGCGCGACGCCCAGCCCGACGCCCCCACCGGCTTCGCCCAGTGGAGCGCCCTGCCCCGCGCCTTGCGCGGGCGCATCTGGACCTGGCACTGCGACCTGGTCGTGCAGGTCGACGGCGCCGAGCTCGGCGCGATCGGCGGCAATGTCAGCGAAAGCGTCAGCTGGACCCGCGCCCCGCTGGACGCCGGCGGACTCCTGATCCCGACGCCCGACCGCGCCTGGACCGTCCTGCTCCGGCAGAAGGGAGTGCCGCCTTGAGCCGCCGCGAAGCCGCGCTCGGCTACTGGCAGGCGGCCGTCGGACTGGCGACCGGCCTCAGCGTCATCGTCGGGGTGCTGATCTCGGTGACCCAGCTGGTCGAATGGGTGGACGACAGCAAGCGCGCCAACCTGACCGAGCGCCTGCAATCGCTGCAGCACGTCGCCCACCTGCTGGAGCGCGACGAGCGCATCCGCCTGCGCGCCCGCGCCTTCCTGCGCGAGCTGCTGCCCGAGATCGGCCCCCACGCCCAGGATCTGATCCGCCGGGCGGGCTCGGGCGAGGACCTCTATCTCAGCCAGGACATGGAGGACTTCGCCGCGGTCCACTTCCACTACGAGCAGCTCGGCGCGCTGGTGAAGCTGGAGTACATCGAGTTCCCGCTGGTCTACGAGGTCATCCCCTTCCCGGACGACTACATGGCGGCCGTGGCGCCCTTGCGCGCCGCGCTGGCGGAACACTGGAAAGGCATCGGACGACCGCTGCCGGACCTGGGCGCCAACATCGATTTCCTGAAATCCTGCTACGACCTCAGCCGCGCCACCCCTCGCGAGCGGCCGCACTGCCCCCGCGCATGAGGCCCGTCGCCGGGTCTTCGGGATTTCCCTCAAAGGCGCTGCAAGCGCCTGTTTCCGGGGCTTCCCGGACCGTCGTCCCCCTCCGGAAGGTTTCCGGAAGGTCGCGGAAGACGTCCCCGCCTACCGTCAGCGACACCGATCCCCCGAGGTCGGCCCGACACGACGACGCCGTCCAGGCGCACAGGGAGCTCGCATGAACCTCACCCCGCACCGTCCTTCATCCCCGCCCGCGGCGCGACCGCGCCTGACCGGGCCGACGTCCCGGCTCACCCGGGAACACCGGCTGGAGCGGCTGACCCGACTGCAGATGACGCTGGCCGAAGCGCACGCCGATGCAGAACAGCGCGAGCGCGAACGCGTCGCGCAGCTGCTGCACGACCAGGTCGGCAGCCTGATCGTGCGGCTGCGGCTGGCGTTCGGGGAATGGAGCCACGGCCAGTCCGGGCCGGTCGCCGCCGACCCGGCGCTGGCGCAGGTCAGCGCGCTGCTGGGCGAGCTGTCGCGGACGGTCCGCACCCTGACCTTCGCGCTGGCCCCGCCGGACTGGCACGGCGACCTGCAGGCGGCGCTGGAGGCGCTGGCGGCGGAGCTGGGCCTGACCGGCCCGCTGGCCGTGCACGTGGACGCCAGCGCGATGGCGGTGCCGGGCACGGCCGAGATTCCCGCCGTGCAGCGGGCGGTGGCTTGCCGCGTGGTGCGGGAGCTCTGCCTGAACGTGCAGAAGCACGCCTCCGCCACCCGCGTCGACATCGTGCCCAAGGTCGAGGCCGGCTGGCTGAGCGTGCGCGTGCGCGACGACGGCCGCGGCTTGCCGACCGGCCCGGTGGAGGTCGACGCGCGCGGACTGGGCCTGGGCGGCGCGCGGGCGCAGCTGCAGGCGCTGGGCGGTGCGCTGGTGCTGCGTTCCGAGCCGGGCCGCGGCACCTGCGCGACCTTGCTGATCCCGCTGGATCCCGACGCCCGCCCCGCAGAGGGCACGTCGGGCTTGTCGGGCGCATGACGCGTCCGATCCGGCAGTCGACATCCGGCTTCAACACCACATTCACTCTCAGGGAGATTCCCATGACCCTCCGCATCGTCCTGGCGGACGACCACCAACTCGTGCGCGAAGGCCTGCGCGCGCTGCTGTCCCGGGACGCGGGGCTGGACGTCGTCGGGCTGGCCGAGGACGGCGCCGCCGCCGTCAAGCTCGTGCGCCACCTCCAGCCCGACCTGCTGATCACGGACATCGCGATGCCCGGCCTCAACGGCATCGAGGCGACACGGCGCGTGCGCGCGCAGCATCCGTCGGTGCAGGCGATCTGCCTGTCGATGCACGGCGACCAGCGCAGCGTGGTCACGGCGCTGCAGGCGGGGGCGTCGGGCTACGTGCTCAAGGACGCGTCCAGCGAGGAGCTGCTGCGCGCCGTGCGGGACGTGGCCGGCGGACGCATCTACTTGAGTCCGGGGCTGATGGGCGGGCTGGTCGACGAGATCCGGACGCGGCACCGGCTGCCGGAGGCGGGGACGCCGATTCCGGCAGGCCCGGCGCTGACGGCGCGGGAGCGCGAGATCGTGCAGCTCTTCGCCGAGGACCTCAGCACGCAGGAGATCGCGGACCGGCTCAAGCTGAGCGCGAAGACGGTGGCGACGCACCGGGAGAACGTGACGCGCAAGCTGGGGGTGCGGGGCGTGGCGGGGATGACGCGGTACGCCCTGAGCGAAGGCTTGAGCGAGGGGAGCGCGCCATGCCGCTGATCGTGTACGACCTGCCGAACTGGGTGCTGGGGCTGGCGCTGGTGCTGGGGTGGGTGGTGCTCGGGCTGGGAGCGCAGGCGGTGTTCCCGCGGCGCTGGCGGGAGCGTGCGACGGAGTCGGACCGGAACGTGGCGCTCGCGTCGCTGGGCGTGATCGCGACGATCAACTCGCTGCTGCTGGCGTTCTCGGCGGTGTCGGTGTGGGACTCGTTCGGCGCGGCGGAACAGGCGGTGAGCAGGGAGGCGACGGCGATCGCGCAGCTGGCAAGGACGCTGGCGGTGTACGGGTCGCCGGAGACGAGGCTGGCGAGGGAACGGCTGCGCGGCTACGGCCGCAGCGTGATCGGCAAGGAGTGGCCGGCGATGCAGCGGGAGCAGCCGAATCAGCCGACGCTGGATGCCTTCGACGACGTGTACCGGACGCTCGGGGAGCTGCGGCCGGCGAATGGCGCGGAGACGGTGCTGGTCCAGCAGATGTGGTCCGAGGCGAATGAGCTGTTGACGCAGCGCCGCGCGAGGCTGGCGGCCAGCGACGGCAAGGTGCCGACGACGCTGTGGGTGGTGGTGCTGGTGAGCTCGCTGCTCACGCTCGCGCCGGTGGCGGTGCTGCCGGTCACGGCGTGCAGCCGCAGCGCGATCGTGGTGCTCGCGCTCGCCCTGGGGCTGGTCTTCCACTTCGTCGCCGCGATGGACCGGCCCTTCCTCGGCGCCGAACGTGTCACCTCCGAACCCATCGAGAGCGCGCTGGACAACATGCAGCGGTGGGATGCGAGGAGTGTGGCGGGGGTGGGGCGATAGTCCCCCTTCCGCGTGATACCCAATCCGCGGCCCTCCGCAGATCATCGCCTCCATGCAATTCACTCAGATCACCCCCATCCTGCGGATCTTCGACGAAGCCAAGGCGCTGGAGTTCTACGTGCAGTTCCTCGGCTTCCAGGTCGATTGGGAGCATCGTTTTGAAGACGGGCTTCCGCTCTATCTGCAGGTCTCCCGCGAAGGTTGCGTCCTCCACCTCACGGAGCATCACGGCGATGCCTGTCCGGGAGCGGCGGTCCGCATCCAGACGGACGACATCGAAGGCTTCCACGCGGAGCTGATCGGCCGCCAATACGGCTACGCCCGTCCCGGGCTGGAGGAAACGCCTTGGGGTTCCAGGGACGTCTCGGTCACGGATCCGTTCGGCAACCGGTTGACGTTCACGAACGCCGTCAGCACTTGAGCAACTGGGCCGCGCCTGAAACGCCGAGGCGCCGCGCGCCGATCAGCCGATCGCGCGCCTCAGGTTCTCCCGCGCCCGGGCATCCAAGCGCTCGCGCAGCGCGGGCGTGCTGTAGAGCACCTGTCGATCCAGGAAGGTCTTGAGAATCTGCTTGCGCTTGCGGCGGAACAGGAAACCGGGCACGTACGAATACTCGTCGCGGATCTGACGCTCGTACTCGTCGAAGCGCGGGCGCTCCGCCCCGAGGATCGCCAGATCGATGTCGACGAGCACCTGTTCGTCGACGCTGCCCGGCACGCCGTCGTGTTTCGTCACCAGCACCAGTTGCCGGACACGATCGGCGACGTCGCGAGTCACGCCGGCGGCGAGCAGCGTCTCATGCGCCCAGTCGGCGCTGCGCTCCTCGTTGCCCGAACCCTTCACGTCGTAGATCGCGTCGTGGAACCACAGCGCCATCTCGACCTCGGCGGGATGGGCGGCGAGATCGCCGACCTCGTCGAAGAGCGCGAGGCATTCCTCGAGATGCTGACGGGTGTGGTACTTGCGCTGCGGCTCGGCGTAGCGCGCGAGCAGCTCGTCGCGCAGCGCGTTGCCGTCGCGCTCGGCGGAGGTCTCGCCCGGTGGCGACCCTCGTTGCGCGCCAGGACTTGCGCCGACGAGCGCGGACCACGCGCGCTGCCAGGATCGTTCGAAGAGAGCGTTCATGTGCGCTGGATGGTAGCGGGTGCCGATGCTCCAGCTACGATCCCGGACATGGCCATCCACATCACCACCCCGACCGTCGAGTCCGACGCGTTCAGCACCCCGGACCAGCGCGTCTGGTTGAAGCTCGAGGCGCTCCAACCCTGCGGGTCGTTCAAGCTGCGCGGCATCGGCCACGCCTGCGAAGTCCATGCGTCGCGCGGCGCGACGCGCCTGCTGTCGTCGTCGGGTGGCAACGCCGGAATCGCGGTCGCGTATGCCGGTCGCCGGCTCGGGCTGCCGGTCGTCGTGGTCGTGCCGGAGACCACCCGCGAATGGCCCAAGACGTTGATCCGCCGCCAGGGCGCGGAGGTCATCGTCCACGGCAAGAGCTGGATGGAGGCCAACGAGCATCTGATGTCGCTGCGCCAGCCGACGGATGCCTTCATCCACCCGTTCGACGATGCGCTGCTGTGGGAAGGCCACGCGTCCATGATCGCGGAAGCCGCGACGCAGGCGACCAAGCCGGATGCGGTCGTGCTGTCGGTCGGCGGCGGCGGGCTCATGAGCGGCGTGTTGCAGGGCATGCACGCGGTCGGCTGGCAGGACGTGCCGCTGGTGGCGGCGGAAACCGTCGGCGCCGATTCGCTGAATGCGGCCATCGCCGCGGGCGAGCTGGTGACGCTGGACGCGATCACCAGCCTGGCGACCTCGTTGGGCGCTCGACGCGTCAGCGAGCAGGCCTTTGCCTGGACGAAGCGGCATCCGGTCGTCGCCACGACGGTGACCGATGCGGAAGCGGTGCAAGCCTGCCTGGACGTCGCCAAGGAACACCGCGTGATCGTGGAACCCGCGTGCGGTGCCGCGGTCGCAGCGACGCTGCAGCGCGCGGTGCCGGTGCTGCGCGACGCCAGGAACGTGCTGGTGATCCTCTGCGGCGGCGCGTGCGCGACCTATGAGGACCTGATCGACTGGCGCGCCGCCAGCTGATGCCGGGCGGTGATAACAGGCCGATCACCTGCTGACCACCTGCTGATCACATCTTCTCGCCGGGGATCGCACTCGCCGCTTTCACCCAGGCGACGAAGACGGCCTCGTCGAGGGGCTCTTTCTCGCTGACATGCAGGTAGCGCGCGTGAGCGGGTTGCCGCCGGAGAGCAGGACCACGTCGCGGTCACCTGCAGGCGCCGGGGCGGTCGGTCTCGAGGGCTTGCGAGTCATCGGCAGCCGTGAAGCGCAACGGTCGAATGTGTGAGGCGGCCCCTGCTTTTCCCACGTCGAGATTCGGGCGTGCATGCAGTCGGCAAGATCCGCAGATCAGAACGTTGGTATCGACGGCGCCAGTCACCGGAACGGACTCATCTCTTCGACGGTTACCGTCTTGCCGTTACGCGGCTTCAACATTCCCGCCAGTTCCGACAACGACGTCGTCTTGGCACGAACAAAGAGGGTGCCGTCGCCGCGGATAAACCAGCGGAACGGGGTGCCAGGCTTTGCCCCCAACTCCTTCAAGAGCTCCGCCGGCACCTGCAGGGTGCCTTGCTCGCTCAGCAACGTTTCATGCATTGCCATCTCCATTCAGTGAGTCACCGGAATCCGGCTGCGGCGGCTCATCCGCAACCGGCCTCTTCGACTTCGCAACGACGTGGATGCTGCCGTCCTCCGTCAATTTCCAGATGAAGCAGGTGCCGAGCCTGGCGCCGACGGCCTTCCGGATGTCCTTGGGGACGACGATCCGACCGTTCATTTCCATCTTCGACATCGACACGCCACTCTCCTTGCGAAGCGAGGCAGCCACTCTAAGGAGACGTCGACCCGAGCGCCATGACTCGCACTTGTGGACATCGCGCCGCTGGCACTTTCACGAGGCATCGCACTCATGCGGATGAGTAGATGTCGCGCCGGTACGCCCACCGGTACAGCACCGGCAGCACCAGCAAGGTCAGCGCGGTCGAGGACAGGATCCCGCCGATCACCACCGTCGCCAGCGGTCGCTGCACCTCGGCGCCCGTGCCGGTCGCCAGCGCCATCGGCACGAAACCGAGCGACGCGACCAACGCCGTCATCAGCACCGGCCGCAACCGCGTCAACGCGCCTTCATGGATCGCCTCCTCCAAGGGACGGCCCTGCTCCCTCAACTGGCGGATGAAGGAGATCATCACCAACCCGTTGAGCACCGCCACGCCGCTGAGCGCGATGAAGCCCACCGCCGCCGAGATCGACAGCGGGATCCCCCGCATCCACAGCGCCAGCACGCCGCCGGTCAACGCGAACGGGATGCCGGAGAACACCAGCAAGCCGTCGCGCGCATTGCCGAACATCGCGAACAGCAGGACGAAGACCAGTCCCAGCGCCACCGGCACCACGACGCGCAGGCGCTCGCTGGCCGATTGCAGGTTCTCGAACTGGCCGCCCCAGCCCAGCCAGTAGCCGGACGGCAGCACGACCTGCGACGCCACCGCCTGCTGCGCCTGGGCGACGAACGAGCCCAGGTCCCGGCCGCGCACGTTGGCGCTGACGACGACGCGCCGCTTGCCGTCCTCCCGGCTGACCTGGTTAGGCCCGGGCGCCAGCGCGAGCGTCGCGACTTCCGACAAGGGGATGAAGCGCGTCGCACCGTCGGCGCCTCGCGGCAGCGGCACCGGCAGGCGTTCGATCGCCGCCAGGTCCGTGCGCAGCGTCTCGGGCAGCCGCACGACGATGGAGAACCGCCGGTCGCCCTCGAACAGCGTGCCCGCGTGCGCGCCGCCCGTCGCCGTCGCGACCAGCTGCTGCACGTCCTGCAGGTTCAGGCCGTGCCGTCCCGCCTTCTCGCGGTCGATGTCGACCGTGAGCATCGGCAGTCCGGTCGTCTGCTCGACGTTCACCTCCGCCGCGCCCTCCAGCCCGCCCAGCACCGCGGCGATCTTCGCCGCCGCCGCGTTCAGCTGGTCCATGTCGTCGCCGAAGACCTTCACCGCCACGTCCGACCGCACGCCCGAGATCAGCTCGTTGAAGCGCAGCTGGATCGGTTGCGAGAACTCGTAGTTCTGCCCCGGCAGCGTCGCGAGTTCCTCCTGCACCGCCGCGATCAGCGCGTCGTGCGTGCGGCGCGGCTCGGGCCACGCGTCCTGCGGCTTGAGCATCACGTAGGCGTCGGAGATGTTGGGCGGCATCGGGTCCGCCGCGATCTCCGCCGTGCCGGTGCGCGAGAACACGCGCTCGATCTCGGGGAACTTCTGCGTCAGCCGCGCCTCCAGCTGCTGCTGCATCGCCACCGACTGCGACAGGCTGGTGCCCGGAAGCCGCAGCGCCTGCACCGCGAAGTCGCCTTCGTTGAGGCTGGGCACGAACTCGCTGCCCAGCCGCGTCGCGAGCAAGGTCGACAGCACGACCGCGACAACCGCGCCGGTGATGACCACCGGCCGCGCGGCCATCGCCTTGACGAGCAGCGGCTCATAGGCGCGGTGCGCCCAGGCCATCAGGCGACTTTCCTTCTCCTGCACCTTGTCGCCGATGAACAGCGCGACCGCCGCCGGCACGAAGGTGATGGACAGGATCATCGCGCCCAGCAGCGCCATCACCACCGTCACCGCCATCGGATGGAACATCCGCCCCTCCACGCCGGTCAGCGCGAAGATCGGCAGGTAGACCACCATGATGATCATCTGCCCGAACAGCAGCGGCCGGCGCGCCTCCTGCGCCGCCGCGAACACCTCGTGGAAGCGCTCGGCGCGCGTGAGCGGCCGGCCCAGCCGCGACTGCGCATGCGCCAGGCGCCGCACGCAGTTCTCGACGATCACGACCGCGCCGTCCACGATGATCCCGAAGTCCAGCGCGCCCAGGCTCATCAGGTTGGCGCTGACCTTCTGGCCGACCATGCCGGTGAAGGTGAACAGCATGGACAGCGGGATCACCAGCGCCGTCAGCACCGCCGCCCGCAGGTTGCCCAGGAACAGGAACAGCACCGCGATCACCAGCACCGCGCCCTCGATGAGGTTGCGCTTGACCGTCGCGATCGCCTTGTCCACCAGCACCGTGCGGTCGTAGACGGTGACCACGTGAACGCCCTGGGGCAGGGTCGTCGCGACCTCCTTCATCTTGCGGTCCACCGCCTGGGCCACGCTGCGGCTGTTCTCACCGATCAGCATGAACACGGTGCCCAGCACGACCTCGCGGCCGTTGTCGGTGGCCGCGCCGCTGCGCAATTCCTTGCCGATGCCGACCTGCGCCACGTCGCGCACCCGCACCGGCACGCCGCCGTCGGTGCGCAGCACGACGTTGCCGATGTCGGCGAGGTCGCGCAACTGGCCCGGCGCGCGGATCAGGTACTGCTCGCCGCGGCGCTCGATGTAGCCGGCGCCGACGTTGGCGTTGTTGCGCTCCAGCGCCTGGACCACCTCCGCCAGCGTCAGCCCGTGCGAGGACAGCCGCCCGGGATCGGGCGCCACCTCGAACTCCCGGGCGAAACCGCCGATGGTGTTCACCTCGGTCACGCCCGGCACGTTGCGCAGCTGCGGCTTGACGACCCAGTCCTGGATCTCGCGCAGGTCGATCGGCGAATAGGGCGACCCGTCGGGCTTGCGCGCGCCCTCCTCGGCCTCGATCGTCCACTGGTAGATCTCGCCCAGGCCCGTGGACACCGGCCCCATCGCCGGCGTGAGCCCGTCGGGCAGATGCTCGCGCGCGGCCTGCAGCCGCTCGTTGACGAGCTGCCGCGCGAAGTGGATGTCGGTGCCGTCGGCGAAAATCACCGTCACCTGCGACAGCCCGTAGCGCGACAGCGAGCGCGTCTGCTTCAGGCCCGGCAGACCCGCCATCGCGGTCTCCACCGGGAAGGTCACGCGCTGCTCCGCCTCCAGCGGCGAGTAGCCCGGCGCGCCGGTGTTGATCTGGACCTGCACGTTGGTGATGTCGGGCACGGCGTCGATGGGCAGCTTCTGATAGCTGAAGACGCCCAGCGCCGCCATGGCCAGCACGGCCAGGAGCACCAGCCATCGGTGCTCGATGGCGAATCGGAGGATGCGTTCGAACATGCGTCCCCCGTCAGTGCGAATGCGTCGCCGAGCCCTTGCCGGCCTCGGACTTGATGACGTAGGCGTTGACCGCCGCAACCTTCGCGCCGGCCTTCAGGCCGTCGACGATCTCGATGCGGCGTCCGTCGCCGCGGCCGGTCTTCACCGGCCGCGCGGCGAAGCCCGCCGCGGTGCGGACGAAGACCACCTGCCGCTCTTCGAAGACCTGCACCGCGTCGGCGGCGACGGTCACCGGCGCGGGCGCCTCGCCGGTCACGACGTCGATGTTCACGAACAGGCCGGGCCGCCAGGCGCGGTCGGGATTGGTCAGCGAGATCCGTGCCTGCGCGGTGCGGCTCTGGCCGCCGATCAGCGCGCCCACGTAGGCGACCGTTCCCTCGGCCGACTGCTCGAAGGCGGTGGAGCGCACGACCGCGCGCTCGCCGACCCGCACCTTGGCCAGGTCGCCGGCGGGCACGTCCAGCCGCGCCCACACGGTGCGCAGGTCCGACAGCACGAAGACGCTGGCGTCCTCCTTCACCTGTTCACCCAGCGTCAGGTGCTTCTCGACGACGACGCCGTCGAACGGCGCGCGCAGCTCGAAGCGCGTGAGCGCACCGCCGAGAGGTCCTCCCGCTGTCGTTCCGGCCTTGGCCCCGGTCGCCGCGGCCGGCGTGGCGCCGATCGCGATCAGCTTCTGGCGCGCGTTCGCGACGGCGATCTCGGCCTCGCGCAGCGCCTGCTCGGCGATGTCGACGTCCTGTCTCGGGGAGATCTTCTCCTCCCAGAGCTTGCGTTCGCGGTCGAAGGTCGTGCGCGCCAGCTGCTCGCGCCTTTGCGCGGCGAGCAGCTCGCTGCGCTGGTCCGACACCTGCGCGCTCGCGATCACCGCCAGCAGATCGCCCTTGCGCACGGACTGGCCCAGCGTCGCCGGCACCGATTCGACGACGCCGGCCACCCGCGGCACGACGTGCGCGGTGCGGTCCTCGTTGAAGCCGATCTCGCCGGGCAGGCGCGTCGTCGTCCGGATCGTCGCCGGGCCGGCGGTCTCCAGCACGATCGCGGCGGACTTGATCTGCGCCTCGGACATCGCGATGGCCTCCGGCTCGTCGGCGGCATGGCCGTGGTCATCGGCCTTCGCACCGGGCTTCCCCTCGTTCGGCTTGGCTTCACCGGCGTGGTCGTCCTTGTGATCGTCCTTGTGGTCGTCCTTGTGGTCGCCCCCGCCCTTCTTCTCACCATGCCCGTGGTCGCCATGGCCCGCTTCGGCATGTTCGCCGTGTCCGCCCGCGGCGGATCCCGCCGGCCCCGAGGCCAGGATGGCCGCGCCGCCGGCGACCCCGATCGCCACCAGCACCCCGATCGCGATCAGTTGCCGCTTCGGCAGTCCGCGTCCCGGGGACGTCTTGCCGTCCTGCCCGCCGTGCTGCCCACCGTGCGGCCCCTCGTGCTGCGCGTCATCTTGCTTGTTGAAGTTCATCGTCGTTCTCACTTTTGCTGGGCGGGCGCGCCGAGGCGGCGCTCAAGGTCGGCGTTGGCGCGGTGCGCCCGCGCGAGCGCGTCCAGCCATTGCATGCGCGCCTGCAGCCAGGTGCGCTGCGCGTCGAGCACGTCCAGGAAGCCGAATTTCCCGAGTTCGAAGCCGCGGGTCGCGGCGGTGTAGGCCTCGCGCGCGCCGGGCAGCACGGTGCGCTGCAGCGCGTCGACCTCGTCGGCGCGGGCCTCCAGCTCGTCCGCGGCGCTCAGCACGTCGGCGCGCAGGCGCATCGATTCGGCCTCGGCGAGCTGCTCGGCGGCCTGGCGGCGTTTGAGCGCCTCGCGCTGCGCGCCCTGGTTGCGATCGAACAGCGGGATCGGCATCGAGACGCCGATCACCGCCTGGTTGCGGCCGATCTCCTGTGCGCGCTTGGCCCCGACGGTCACCGTGAGGTCGGGGATGCGGCGCGCGCGTTCGAGCTCGTACGCGGCCTGGGCGCGCTCGACTTCGAGCCGGGCGCGGCGCAGCACCGGCGCGTCGGCCATCCGCCGGGCGACGTCCGCTTCGGCGGGCAAGGCCGGCAGCGACGCGGCGCTGCCGTCGAGCGCGCCGATGAGCGCCTCGTCGATCCCGACCGACGCCGCCAGCGCGTGCCGCGCCGCGAGCCGATCCGCCTGGGCCTGGCGCAGCTCGATGCGCGCGGTGGCCTCCGCGACGCGCGCGCGGGTCTCGTCGACGGGCGACAGCTTGCCGGCGGCGACCCGCCGCGCCGTCGCGGCCGCGCCGCCGCCGGCGATGCGCAGCGACTCGTCGGCGGCGCTGACGCGCTCCTGCGCGACCAGCGCGGCGAAGTAGGCCTGGACCACATCGGCCCGCAGCTCGGCGCGCAGCGCGTCGAGCTCGGCCTGCGACAGATCACGGCCGCGTCGCGCCAGCGCCGTCCGCGCGGCGCGCTGGCCGCCGATCTCCAGCGGCTGGCTCAGCAGCACGGTGAGCGTGCGCGTCTCGCGTCGGGTGTCCTCCTGCTCGACCCCGAGCGAGGGATTGGGCGGCAGCGCGGCCTGCTGGACCGCGCCGTCGGCGGCCTCGACCTCGAAGGTCGCGGCGCGCAGGCGGGGATGGCTGCTCAGCGCGCGCTCGATGGCGGCGTTCAGGGACAGCGAAGGCGGCGACGCTGGCGGCGTCGACGAGGTTGTCGGCGTCGATGACGGCGGTGAGGCGGGCTGGGCTTGCGGCACGGCGCGAGCGGCCAGCGGCAGCAGGGAAAGCAGTGCCGCGCTGTAAAGCGGCACCAGGAACTTGGGCATCGGAGACTCCGGCGTTGTGCCCGCCGCCGCGCGGGCGGCCGGGCAGGAAGGGGATCAACGGGGAATCGGCGAGCGCCGCGCGCCTCGGCGCGGGCCGAGGCGGTCTGAGGTCAGGAGCGTCCGCCGATCAGGCGGCGTGCCAGTTCGGCCGCTCCCGGCGGTCAGGGCCGCGTGTGGACCACACCTCGGACATGGCGGCCGAAGTCACCGGACCAGCCAGGGCCGGCAGCACGATGGGCGTGCTCGCGACCGGCTGGCTGTGGCCCAGATGGCAGAAGCCGCAGTCGTCGTCGACGCAGGTCAACGCCTTGTCGGCGGCCTTCTCCGCAGCCTTCTCCGGGGCCTTCTCCGAAGTCTGATCCGCGGCCTTCCCGAGCTTCGCGACCTCCGGGGCCAGGTCTGAACCGGCACCGGCACCGGCAGCGGCACCGGCGGCGTCGCCCGACGCCTCATGCCGATGCTCGTGATGCCCGACATGGCTCACCGCCGGGTCGGCTTCATGCGCGCAATAGGTCGCCGCCACCGCCCAGCTCAGCTGGAGCGGCAGCAGGAACAGCAGGAAGACGGTGAGCCAGCGGCGCATGGGGCGCGAGTATAGAGAGCCTCGCAAGCCCTTCCGCGCCGACCGGCTTCGCCGCCACCTGTCGCCGGCCGGCGGTTTTCACGAAGTCGAGGTGGCGGCCGAGTTCGACTTCGCCGGTCGACCGCCCGCCGCTTCCACCGTCATCTCGTCGACCTGCGTCGCCAGATGCAGATTGACCCGGATGGCGGTCCACGCTTCGCGGGTGGGCGTGAAGACCCGGCCCTGGGCCGCTTCGCGGATCTCATGCTCGCCCCACAACTTGCGTTCGCCGAAACACGGCGCCTCCGCGACGACCGCCTCGGCGGCCTCGCGGCTGGCGTCGTCCGGGCTGGCGCGCCGTCGACGCTCGAAGTGCCATTCGCCCTGCCAGGGATAGTCGATGCGGACATGCCCGCTGGGCAGTTCGGGGCCTGGTTCGCTCGGCGCATGCACGGCGCCATGGTCCCCGTACCCGACGACCGTCAGCCCACCGAGCCGCCGATGCAGCTCCCGCTCCAGGATCGCGAGACGCCCCGAGCGCGGGCTGTCCTCCGGCGACGACGTGCCCAACCATTGCGCGGCGGCGGGAAAGCTGTTGCCCATCACCACGACCCGCAGTCCCGGCCACCGCGCCCGCCAGCGCAGGAGCAGGTCGCGCCCGATGCCGGCGCAGCCGAGCAGCCACTCGCGCTCGGTGCCGAAGTCCAGCACCACCAGCGCACGCCGTGGGTCCTCCAGCGCCTGCAACGCACGTTCGACGACCATCGTGGACGGCGCCGCGCCGCGCAGCCGGAGCACCACCAGTCCGCACTCGCGCTCGAGCGCGGCCGCCTGCAGCGCGACGGCCCGTTCGCTGGCGCCTTCGGGCATCAGCACCACCGGCACCGCGTTGCGATGCGCCTGCGCGAACTCGCGCCAGGTCCGGAACCCCTGGGACGGGTCGGCCAGGCGGCGCCAGGCCAGCGCATGGTCCAGCGGCACACGACCCAGGTCGATGCAATGCGGGAGCTCCTGCATCGCCTCGCCCGCCTGCTGCGCGGCGCGGCGGAAGTCCACCACGTCCGGGATCCGTTGCAACGGGGACAGCGTGATCAACGGCAGCATCCTGCGCTTGCGCACCCGATCGAGTTCGCGCAGCGCGCGCAACTCGGCCGGCATCGTCTGCAGCGACGGAAAGTAGACGACCTCATCCGACAAGACCCCGTTCATCAACACCTCCTCTGCGGGCTCGCGCCCCGAATCCGGACGCCCTGCGCGCCCGGTCCGGGCAGGCTAGGAAGGAAGCGGCCGGAAAGATAGAGCTTGGCTTGATCGATATCAGAAATCGGCGTTGTCATCGGCTCATTCATTGGCCTTGCCGTCCGCCTGGCCGTCGGTCGTGTGCCGGCTTTGTATGCCTGTGTATCGGAGCGCCCTGGAACGACACCGGCATGCGAACGCGCTGCGATGCCGACAAGGCCGGGATACATCGCGGACGTCCACTGCGGTGGTCGCCACCACACACAGGAGTTCCCGATGACCGACCGCCACGACCAGACCGATCCGATCCGCCGCCAGTTCCTGCAGTTCGGCGCCTCGCTGGGCGCTGCCAGCGCTGCCGCGGCACTGCCGCTGGGCGCCTTGCTGCCGGGGGCCGTGCACGCTGCCCCGGCCACCTCCGGCGCGGGGGGCATCGCCATCGCACCGGCCTTCGGCACGCTGAAGCACATCGACGCCGGCGACCTGCGCGTCGGTTACGTCGACGCCGGCCCGGCGGACGGACCGCCGGTCCTGCTGCTGCACGGCTGGCCCTACGACGTCCATACCTACGAGGCGGTGACGCCGCTGCTCGCGGCGGCCGGCTACCGCGTCGTCGTCCCGTACGCCCGCGGCTACGGCACGACGCGTTTTCTCTCCGCCGACACGCCGCGCAACGGCCAGCAAGGCGCCCTGGCCCGCGATGCGATCGCGCTGCTGGACGCGCTGCGCATCCCCCAGGCCATCGTCGGCGGGTGCGACTGGGGCGCGCGCACGGCGGGCATCCTCGCCGCGTTGTGGCCCGAGCGCTGCCGGGCGCTGGTGTCCGTCAGCGGGTACCTGCTGGTCAGCCGCCAGGTCAACGAGCAGCCGCTGCCGCCGGCCGCCGAGCTGCAGTGGTGGTACCAGTACTACTTCGCGACGGAACGCGGCCGCCTGGGCTACGAAAAGTACCGGGCCGAGTTCTCGAAGCTGATCTGGCAGTTGGCGTCGCCGCAATGGCGCTTCGACGATGCCACCTTCGCGCGCAGCGCCGCCGCGTTCGACAACCCGGACCACGTCGCGATCGTGGTGCACAACTACCGCTGGCGCCTGGGCCTGGCCGAGGGCGAGTCGCGCTTCGACGCGGTGGAGGCCCGCATCGGCGCCGCGCCGTCGATCACGATCCCGTCGATCACGCTGGAAGGCGACGCCAACGGCGCGCCGCATCCGCCGTCGACCGGCTACCGCCGCAAGTTCGCCGGCAAGTATGAGCACCGTGACCTGACGGGCGGCATCGGCCACAACCTGCCGCAGGAGGCGCCGAAGGCCTTCGCGCAGGCGATCCTCGACGTCGCCCGCCTGTGAGGCGCCCCTGAAACGACGACCCCGAGACGACGTCCCTGAACCGACGTCCCGGAAACGACGTCCCGGAAACGAAAGCGGGGCTCCCTCATGGGAGCCCCGTTGCTCGAAGTCGGATGGCCGTCAATGCATGGTCAGGTCATCCCGCGTATATCGTCCGGTCCGTCAGGTCGGCACTGTCTCGCTCCGATCCGGGGGCGGATCGTCGCGGCCCGTGCCGGGCATCGGGAGCGATCAACGACGATACGAATGCGCCGCCTCGAACTCCGGCGCATATCCCTGCTCGCTCCACATACGGTCCAGCGACCCATCGGCGCGAGCCTGTTCCAACTCATCCATGATCTGGGCACGTGTCTTGCCGCCTGCCGCTGGAGCGGCGAACTGCACCTGCGTGCTCGTGTCCCCGGACATGCCCACTGTCACGTCGGCATCGGCCTGGTGATTCGAGTACTGCACGTCCATGCCCTTGGCCTCGTCGAAGTCGGGGGCGTAGCTCTGTTCGCCCTGCAACTTGTCGAGGCTGCCGTCCATGCGTGCGGCTTCGATTTCCGCCATCACCTGGTCGCGGGACTTGGGACCGGACACGATCTCTTCCTCGACCTGCGCGAACGCCGGCACGCTCAGCGCGACCGCCAGCGCGGCGGCGCCCATCGGAATGGAAAGCTTCTTGAAGTTGGTCATGGTCAAACTCCTTGGATTGAAAGTGATCCTGCACACGACATCGATCGCTTTTTCCATCGTTTCATTGTCGAGCGATGGGCGGCGATCGGTGCCGCTGCGTCGGCGCGCGTTTCAAACGCCTTGGAAACAACTCTATGCCTCCGGTGCTGACATGAGGCGGACATGCGGATGACCGTTTTGTCATCGTTGCGCAGCGCCGGCGGATTGCTGCGCGCGCTGCGACAGCGCGTCGACCAGTTGACCGCGATGCTGGAACGGCAGCGTCGGACGCAGGCGCAGGTGGAGGCGTTCAGCGCGAACGTCGCGCATGAGTTGCGCACGCCGCTCGCCACGCTGATCACCGGCACCGAAGTCACGCTGCGCGAACTCGATCTCCCGCCCGAGGCCAGGGACCGCCTCGGCGCCAACCTCGAGGAGCTGCGTCGGATGCAGGGCATCGTCGGCGACATGCTGTTCCTGTCGCGGGCCTACGGCGGCCAGCGCGCGCGGCGGCAGCGGGTCGACAGCCTCGCGGCCCTGGCCGCGGAAGTGGCCGAGTACCACGACGCGGCCGTCGAGGAGGCGGGCCTGTCGCTGCGCGTCGACGGGGAGGCGGCGGGCGATTTCGATGCCGCGCTGCTCAAGCGCGCGTTGTCCAACCTGATCGCGAACGCGACCCGCTACGGGTCGGCCGGCAGCGTGCTGCGCGTCGGCATCGACGGCCATCGCTCGGGCCGGGTCCGCCTGTGGGTTGCGAACACGGGACCCGTCATTCCGGCGCAGCGGCTGCCGCGCCTGTTCGACCGCTTCATGAGCAGCGAGGCGGCGGGCGGGGACGAACCGGCCGCTCCCTTGGGTCACTACGGCGTCGGTCTGTCGATCGTCGACGCGGTCGCGCGGATGCACGGCGGCGCCCCGTTCGCGCACTCGGACGAACGGGAGACACGCATCGGGTTCACATTGGGCGGCGGCATGTCCGGCCGCGCCTACACTGCGCGCCGTTCCCAGCCCTCGGCGGCGACCCTGCCTGCGCCGCCTACCCTGCCTCCATGACCGACCGCCTGCTCACCTTCGTCCAGCACCCGCTCGGCCGCCGCATCGCGCGCCTGTTCAATCTGCCGCAACCGGTGCCGCTCCCTCGTCGGCAGGACGCCTGGGTCGAGGAGGAACTTGCCGGACGGCCGGTCCTCGCGATCGCCCCGGGCAGCGCGGCGCCGCTGCCCTCGCTGCTCGCGGCGATCGTGGGCCAAGGCGGCATGCCCAGCGGCGACGGGCCCGTGAGGACGCTGGTGATCGACGCGACGGGATGCCGCGACCTCGCGGCCCTGCGCGCGCTGTTCGAGCAGGCCCAACTGGCGATGGTCCGGCTCGCGCCGGGCGCACGCGTGCTCGCGCTGACCTCCGCCGGCGTCATGAGCGCGGCGGAAGCGGCGTGCCTGGCCGCGGTCCAGGGCTTCGTCCGCGCGCTGGCCAAGGAGGTCGGCCGGCGCGGCGCGACGGCCAACGCACTGGTGCTGCAGGAAGGCGCGGCCTCGATGGAGTCGCTCGCCGGCGCCCTGCGATTCTTCGGCACGGATCGCTCCGCCTACGTGTCGGGGCAGGTGCTGTCCTGGCGCAAGGACGTCGATCCGCCGCTCGATCCGCAGCGCGCGCCGGTGGCGCTCGTCACGGGCGCGGCGGGCGGCATCGGCGCGGCCACGGCGCGGCGCCTGGCGCTCGACGGCCTGCGCGTGCTGTGCGTCGACGTGCCCGCCGCGCGCCAGCCGCTGGAGGCGCTGGCACGCGAGATCGGCGGGTCGCTGCTGGCCGCGGACCTGACCGCGCCGGGCGCCGTCGACGAACTGCTCGACGCGGTGCGCCGCCTGCACGGCGTGGACGTGCTCGTGCACAACGCGGGGATCACGCGCGACCGGACGCTGGCGCGCATGTCGCCGTCGGAATGGGACGCCGTGATGGCGGTGAACGTCGCGGCGATCCTCGCGATCGATGCGCGGCTGGACGACGCCGGACTGCTCAACCCCGGCGCGAGGGAGATCTGCCTGTCGTCGATCAGCGGCATCGCGGGCAACGCCGGACAGACCAACTACAGCGCGTCGAAGGCGGCCTTGATCGGGTACGTGGGGGCGCGCGCCGCGACGCTCGACGAACGCGGCGGCACGGTCAACGCGGTCGCGCCGGGTTTCATCGAGACCGCGATGACGCGCCGGATGCCGCTGATGGTGCGGGAGGCCGGACGCCGCCTGAACTCGCTCAAGCAGGGCGGCACGCCGGCGGACGTGGCGGAGGCGATCGCCTTCCTGGCGTCGCCGGGGGCACACCCGCTCACCGGTCAGGTGCTGCGGGTGTGCGGGCAGTCGCTGCTGGGCGCGTGAGCCCCCCGCAGGGGACCGCCCTCCGTGCCCGCGGCGCGCGCCCTCAAGGGACGCGCCTGAGCGGGCCGGTGGGGGACATCGACGGCGTCGTCAGATGTATCCCAGCAGCAGCAGGACGATGAGGATCAGGACGACGAGGCCCAGGCCGCCGCTGGGCCCGTAGCCCCAGCTGCGGCTGTGAGGCCAGGAGGGCAAGGCGCCGATGAGCAGCAGGATGAGGATGACGAGCAGGATGGTGCTGATCATGAGGTTCTCCGAATGTTGTGACGTGGGTCGGGCCCCGACGCGTGGCGCACTGCGACGCGATGCGTCTCACGCGGGGCGGCATGGCTTCACTTGGCAACCTCTGTGCCCGGCTTGCGAACAGGGGACAGGCTTCGGGTGCGCGGCTTGCTGAGGGCGGGACACCACCCTGCCCCCTCCAGCGACCTATGCCCACGCGCCGTCCGGTTCCTTCAGAACGCCTTGTCCTTCAGCAACTCCGCCGCTTCGGGCTGCGCGTCTGGCGACCGGGCCAGAAGGACGTCGTCGATCGCGTGCTGCGCGGCTTGAACACGCTGGCGGTGATGCCGACCGGTGCCGGCAAGTCGCTGTGCTATCAGCTGCCCGCGGCGTTGCTGCCGGGTCGCACGCTGGTCGTCTCCCCGCTGATCGCGTTGATGAAAGACCAGTGCGAGCGGCTGGGCGCGCTCGGCATCCGCTGCGCGCAGGTGCACAGCGGATTGGACGCGGCATCGCTGGAGGCGCAGGAAGCGGCGGCGCTCGACGGCAGCGCGCGGGTCGTCCTGCTGACGCCGGAACGGCTGGCCGACGCTGACTGGGTCGAGCGGCTCGCGCAGCGGCCGACCGATCTGCTGGTCGTCGACGAGGCGCATTGCATCTCCGAATGGGGGCACGACTTCCGGCCGGCGTTCCTGCGCATCGGCGAGGCGCGCGAGCGCCTCGGTCGGCCGACCGTGCTGGCGCTCACGGCGACCGCGTCGGCGGAAGTCGTCGAGGACGTCGCGCGCCAGCTCGACATTCCCGCCGCGGGCTGCCTGATCGCCGGGACCTACCGTCCCAACCTGCACTATCGCGTGGAACCGCTGGCGGACGAGGAGGACAAGCTGCGGCGGCTGCTGGCCCTGGTCGCCGGCTCGGATCCGGATCCGGATCCGGCGTCGGCGTCGGCTCCGCACTCGAACGCGGAGGCGGACCGACGGCCCTCGACGATCATCTACACCGCCACGGTGAAGGCCGCCGAGGCCGTGCACGAAGCGCTGGCGGGCGCGGGCGTGTCCTCGGCGCTGTACCACGGCCGCCTGCGCGCCGCGCAGCGCCACGAGGCGCAGGACCGCTTCATGCGCGGCGAGGCGCGCGTGATGGTGGCGACCAACGCATTCGGCCTGGGCATCGACAAGCCGGACATCCGATGCGTCATCCATTACCAGGTCCCCGCCGGGCTGGACGTCTACTACCAGGAGTCGGGACGCGCGGGCCGCGACGGCGGGCGCGCGGACTGCACGCTGCTGTTCGTCCCGGGCGACCGCGCGGTGCAGCAGTTTTTCCTCAACGGCCGGTATCCGGCGCCGGCCGATGCGCAAGCGGTGATGGAAGCCCTGCGCACGGACGCTCCCGACGAGACCGGCTGGACGCTCGACGCGCTGCGGGAACGTCTGACCCGGCCGCGCAACAAGCTCGAGGTCTTGACGGGCCTGCTGGTCCGCGAAGGCTGGCTGACCGAAGACGGCGACGCGTTCGCGCTGGCCGATCCGGCGCCGGGCGACGTGGCGTCGCTGATGGCGGCGCTGGCCCGTTATGAAGCGAAAGCCGGTCAGGACCGACGCCGGCTGGAACAGATGGTGTTCTACGCGCAGAGCGGCCTGTGCCGCTGGCGCGTGATGCTGGAGGCCTTCGACGAGGCGGCGGATTTCGACCGCTGCCACGGCTGCGACAACTGCGAGCGCTTCGATGCGCACGAGCGCGAACGCGGGATCGATGCCTCGTCGGGCGCGGCGCGGGCAACACCTGACACCCCGCCGGTCGTCGCCGCCGCGATCGTCTTCCAGCCGGGCGAAGCGGTCCGGGTCAAGCGCTACGGCGGCGGCGTCGTCGTGGAGGCGACGTCGGACAGCGTGACGGTCGCTTTTGGCCAGGAGAAGCGGAGTTTCCTGCCGCAGTACGTGAAGCGCGCGAAACCGCCGGCGAAGAAGGCGGCTTGAGCGGCACGCGCATCGCTCTCCCTGTCGCCCCTTCCCAACGTCCCCCACGCGTCCCCGTCTCCGCCCGAGTTCCGCCAATCTCCCCCATTGGTCTTCCCTCCTCATGGCCCCACTCGGGGCGATGCGCGGCGTCGCGGCTTCGTGGAGCATGACGTTGTCGCGCAGAGATTTTTTGAGGCACGTCAACGGAACGCCGGATTTCTGTCGCGACACCCGCCGGCTGGCTTGCCGGCTGACGGCAGATCAACGCGGATCCCCCACCATCTTCATGATCACCCCCGCCGTCCGCTGCAACAACGGCGTCGCCCGCTTGCTGGTCGGCGTGACCAGGCACAGCGTGCTCTGGATGTCCGCCTTCGCGAACGGCGTCGTGACCAGACGCTCCGGCTTCTCGTAGATCTGCAGCGCGTCCTCGCCCAGCGCCGCATGGCCGATGCCGGCCGCGACGCAGTCCAGGATCGCCGGCACGCTCGCCACTTCCCAGCGCACGTCGAGCTGCACCCCCGCCATCGCCGCCGCCTGCTCCATCAGCGCACGGAAGATGTGGCCGCGCTGCGGCATCACCAGCGGATACCGCGACAGCTGCGACAGGGTCGGCGGTCGCGCCGGCGCCTGGTCCTTGGGGCTGACCAGGCACAGCCGCTCGCGACGCAGCGGCAGGATCTCCAGCGCCGGCACCGGCTCGGGGTTGTAGACCAGCGCCAGGTCCGTCCGCCCGGTCAGCAGCCACTCGGTCAGGTGCACCGAGAACCCCTCCATGATCGTCAGCCGCGCCTGGGGCATCTCCGCCTGGAAGGCCCGGATCAGCGCCAGCGTGTGCAGCCGCGCCAGCGTCGGCGGCATCGCGATCGTGATCTGTCCCACCGGTTCGCTGCGCCGCGCGCGCAGGTCGTCCTTCGCATGGCTGACCAGGTTCAGGATGTCCTGCCCGTGCTGCAGCAGCCGGCGCCCCGCCTCGGTCAGTTCCACGCCGCGGCCGTTGCGCAGCAGCAAGGTCTCGTGCAGTTCCGTTTCCAGCGCGCGCACCTGCCGGCTCAGCGCCGGCTGCGCCACGCCCAGCACCATCGCCGCCTTGCTGAAACTGCCGTGCTCGGCCACATGGACGAAAGTCTCCAATTGCGTCAGGTTCATGCCGGCATGCTCTCACGAACCGGCATGGCACCACATCCGCGTCATGCCGGAACGGAATAGCAGCTAGTGGAACCCAGAACTGGATGGCCCGGGCCGACAGGACCAGAATCCGCCCACTCGACCGCTTCCGGACCACCCCCGTGATCGCTCCCCTCGCCGGCCTCTCCTCCATGGCCACCCGTGCCCTGCTGGCGGATCTGTCCGCCGCGTACACCGCCGCGCATGGCCTGGAAGTCCGGTTCGAATCGATCGGCGGCGTCGATGCCGCCCGGCGCGTCGAAGCGGGCGAAGCACTGGACCTGGTGGTGCTCGCCGCCGAGGCGATGGAACGCCTGCTGGGCGCCGGGCATCTGCGCGCCGGCTCGCTGCGGCCCATCGCCGACTCGCCCATGTTCATCGCGTCGCCGGAAGGCCATGCCCGCCCCGCCGTCGACACCGCCGACGCGCTGCGTCAGGCCTTGCTCGGCGCCCGGGCCATCGGGTATTCGACCGGACCCAGCGGCCAGGCGCTGCTGAAGCTGCTCGAGTACTGGGGCTTGCGCCACGCCCTCGCCGACCGTCTGCGTCAATCGCCCGCCGGCGTGCCCGTGGCGAAGAGCGTGGCGCAGGGCGATGTCGACCTCGGCTTCCAGCAGTTGAGCGAGCTCCTGGGACACGGCGGCCTCACGATCCTCGGCCCGATGCCGCCCGGGCTGGAGATCGTCACCCGCTTCACCGCCGCCGTCGCCGCCAGCAGCGCCGAACCCGCCACCGCGCAGCGCGTGGCCGACGATTTCGCCTCCCCCCGCCACGACGCGCTGCGCCGGCGGCTGGGCCTCGCCTCACCGGCGGTCTGAACGCGCGCAGCAAGCGCCCGCGCCACCGCCCGCTCCCCAGACCCCCGAGATTCCACAGATCCCCCAGATCCCCCAGATCCCCGATCAGAACCTCCGAAGAAGGAACCCGCCATGTACGAGCTCGGTGTCGTCTACCGCAACATCACCCGCGCCGATCGCGCCGCCGCCGACGCGATCGGCTCCTTCGGCGCCGCGACCGTCCATGAGGCGCTGGGCCGCGTCGGCCTGCTCAAGCCCTACATGCGACCGATCCAGACCGGCGTCGCGGTCTCCGGCACGGCCGTCACCGTGCTGCTGCAACCCGGCGACAACTGGATGCTGCATGTCGCCGCCGAGCAGATCCGCGAGGGCGACATCGTCGTCGCCGGCGTCACCTCCGAATGCGGCGACGGCTATTTCGGCGACCTGCTCGCGACCTCCTTCAAGGCCCGCGGCGCCCGAGCGCTCATCATCGACGGCGGCGTGCGCGACGTGCGCACGCTCAACGAGATGAACTTCCCCGTGTGGAGCAGGTGCATCTCCGCCAAGGGCACCATCAAGGCGACGCCGGGATCGGTGAACATCCCGGTGGTGTGCGCCGGCGCGCTTGTCCACCCCGGGGACGTGATCGTCGCCGACGACGACGGCATCGTCTGCGTGCCCGCCGCGCTGGCCCGCCAGACCCTGGACGCCGCCGCCGCCCGCGAGGCCAACGAGGGCGCCAAGCGCGAGCAGTTCGCCGCCGGCGTGCTGGGCCTGGACATGTACAGGATGCGCGAGCCGCTGGCCAAGGCCGGCCTGCGCTACATCGACTGAGATCACCTTCCGCCGGACCCGCAGGACCCGCAGGACCCAGCAGGACCCAGCAGTCCCCATCCACCCGAGCGCCCCACCCGCCAGAGGGCGCCGACGACAAGAGATCGACGGAGACAACGACGATGACTGCCCTGACGAATCGCCGCGTGACCCTTGCCCGCCTCGGGCAAGGCCTGACCCTCGCGACCCTGCTGCTGGGCTCGGCGATGCCGCGGCTGGCCGCCGCCCAGGCCAGCGCGCCAGGCGCTCCTGCGGCGGACTGGCCCACCAAGCCCGTGCGCATCCTCACGCCCTTCCCCGCCGGCGCCGGACCGGAGACGGTCGCCCGCGTGGTCGCGGAGAAGCTCTCCAAGAAGTGGGGCAAGCCGGTGATCGTCGAGAACAAGCCCGGCGCGAACGGCTTCATCGCCATCGACGCCTTCAAACGCGGCGCCACCGACGGCCACGACCTGATCCAGCTGGACAACGTCCACCTCGTCGTCTATCCGCACCTGTTCAAGAAGCTGCCCTACGACCCGGTGAAGGACTTCGATCCGATCGCGCCGCTGTTCAAGACCTACTTCTTCGTCGGCGTGCCGGCCACCAGCAAGTACAAGACCGTCGGCGACATCGTGGCCGACGCCAAGGCCCATCCCAACGCGCTGAACTACGGCTCCTGGTCGGTCGGCAACCCGGTGCACCTGGGCGCGGCGCAGCTGGAGTCGATGACGAAGACGCAGATGACGCACGTGGTCTACAAGGAGACCACGATGCTCTACACCGCCGTGGCCAACGGCGAACTGAACTTCGCGCTCGGCTCGATGGCCACCGCCGGCCCGCTGCAGCGCGCCGGCAAGATCCGCTTCATCGCGGTGACGGGGCCCAGGCGTCATCCGGCCTTCCCCGACCTGCCCACCGTCAGCGAATCCGGCGGCCCCGGCGGTTACGAGGTCACCGGCTGGACGACGATCGCCGCGCCGCGCGGCCTGCCGAAAGCGGTGCAGGAGAAGATCCAGCGCGACATCGAGGCCGCGCTGGCCGAACCCGACATCCGCGAACGCTACGCCACCTTCGGCTACGACGTCTTCCCGACGACCAAGGAGCAGTACCAGGCCTTCATCGCCGGCGAGTCCGCCAAGTACGCCGACCTGATCAAGCGACTCAACGTCTCGTTGGACTGACCATGAACGCCGCAGTTCCCCAAGCTCAGAACCCGCCCCGGCCCCTTCGCGTCGGCCTGATCGGCTACGGCGAGGTCGGCCGGATCCTGGCCGAGGATCTGCACGCCGCCGGCGTCGCGGTCAGCGCCTACGACCTGAAGCTGGAGTCCCCGTGCAGCGACGCGGACACGATGCGCGAGCACGCGGTCGAGTTCGGCGTCGAACTGGGCGCCTCCGCGACCATGGTGGCGACGCCGGCCGACCTCGTGATCAGCGCCGTCACCGCCAGCCAGACGCTGGATGCCGCGCGCGCGGCCGCCGCCGGGCTGCGGCCGGACACCCTCGTGCTGGACTTCAATTCGGCGTCGCCCAAGGTCAAGCGCGCGGCGGCCGACGCGGTGCACACGGCCGGCGGCCGCTACGTCGAAGGCGCCGTCATGACCAGCGTGCCGCCTTACCGCATCCGCGTGCCGCTGCTGCTCGGCGGACCGCATGCGTCCGCGGCCGAGCCGCTGCTGCGGCAGATGGGCTTCGCGCCCACCGTCGGCAGTGCGGAGATCGGCGTCGTCAGCGCGACCAAGATGTGCCGCAGTGTGATGATCAAGGGGCTGGAGGCGATGGTCATCGAGAGCCTCACTTCCGCGCGCCACTACGGTGTCGAGGACGCGGTGCTCGCCTCGCTGAAGGACACCTTCCCGGGCATCGACTGGGAGACGCAGGCCGCCTACTTCTTCCAGCGCGTGATCCAGCACGGGCGCCGCCGCAGCGAGGAGGTCCGCGAGGTCGCCGAGACGGTGCGCGACGCCGGCCTCACGCCGTGGAGCGCCGAAGGCACCGCCGAGCGCCAGGCCTGGATGGCCGACCTGGCCGAGGACGGCGTCTTCGGCCGACGCGGTGAGGCGGATTTCGGCCGCAGCCCGGACTGGCGCACGGAAGCCGACCGGCTCCTGGCACAGATCGCCCGACCCAAGCTGTGATTTCGAAGAAGGACAAGCGATGACGCTCCCGACCTCCGGCGGCTTCGACAAGACCCCGGGCTGGCTCGACTGGTACCAGGATCCGTCGACGCCGCGCTTGCGGCTGCCCGACGGGGCCGTCGACGCGCACTGCCATGTCTTCGGCCCGGGCGCCGAGTTCCCTTACGCGCCCGAGCGCAAGTACACGCCGTGCGACGCAGGCAGGGCGCAGCTCTTCGCGTTGCGCGACCGGCTCGGATTCAGCCGCAACGTGATCGTGCAGGCCACCTGCCACGGCGATGACAACCGCGCGATGGTCGACGCGTGCCGGGCGTCCGGCGGCCGCGCGCGCGGGGTGGCGACGGTGCGCCGCGGCATCACCGACGAACAGCTGAAGGCCCTGCACGACGCCGGCGTGCGCGGCGTGCGCTTCAACTTCGTCAAGCGGCTGGTGGACTTCACCCCGCGCGACGAGCTGATGGAGATCGCGCAGCGCGTGAAGGCGCTGGGCTGGCACGTGGTCATCTATTTCGAGGCGCCGGACCTGCCCGAGCTGTGGGACTTCTTCAGCGCGCTGCCGACGACGGTCGTCGTCGACCACATGGGTCGCCCCGACGTCACGAAGCCGGTGGACGGGCCCGAGTTCACGCTCTTCCTGCGCTTCCTGCGCGAGCACCCTTTCGTCTGGAGCAAGGTCACCTGCCCCGAGCGCCTGTCCGTGGCCGGACCGCCCGCCTTGAACGGCGAACCCGAGCCCTACCGAGACGTCATCCCCTTCGCGCGGCGCGTCGTCGAGGCGTTCCCAGACCGCGTGCTGTGGGGCACGGACTGGCCCCATCCCAACCTCAAGGACCACATGCCCGACGACGGGTTGCTGGTCGACGTGATCCCGCGCATCGCGCCCACCGCCGAGCTGCGCCAGAAGCTGCTGGTCGACAACCCGATGCGCTTGTACTGGCCGGAGCACATGCGTTGACACTGCGCTGATGGAGACCTTCATGCCCATAGCCAAGCCTTACCAGGACATCCCCGGCACGACCATCTTCGACGCCGACCAGGCGCGCAAGGGCTACTGGCTCAACCAGTTCTGCATGTCGCTGATGAAGGCCGAGAACCGCGCGCGCTTCAAGGCCGACGAACGCGCCTACCTCGACGAGTGGGCGATGACGGCCGCGCAGAAGGAGGCGGTGCTGGCGCGCGACCTGAACCAGTGCATCCGGCTGGGCGGCAACATCTACTTCCTGGCCAAGATCGGCGCGACCGACGGCCGCAGCTACCAGCAGATGGCCGCCGGCATGACCGGCATGAGCGAGACCGACTACCGCGACATGATGCTGGCCGGCGGACGTCGGCCCGACGGCACGCCGCGGCACGCGGCGGTCGCCCCGGAGGTGGCCGCCGACGCGAGCGCCGCGACGAGGGGCGACACCCGGCAAGACACCCGGCAAGAGAGCCGGCAGGACACGAAGGGAACGCCCCGATGAGCCAGCATGCGCGTATCACCGCGTCCGTCTACACCTCCCACGTGCCGGCGATCGGCGTCGCGATGGACCAGGGGCGCACGCGGGACCCGTACTGGCAGCCGCTCTTCGCGGGCTACGGGCCCTCGCGCCGCTGGATGGACGCCCACCGCCCCGATGCGATCGTGCTGGTCTACAACGACCACGCCAACGCCTTCAGCCTGGACATGATCCCGACCTTCGCGCTGGGCACCGCCGACCGCTACGAACCCGCCGACGAAGGCTGGGGCCCGCGCGCCGTGCCGACGGTCCACGGCCACGGGGAACTCGCCGCCCACCTCGCGCAGAGCGTGATCCAGCAGGACTTCGACCTGACGCTGATCAACCGCATGACGGTCGACCACGGCCTGACCGTGCCCCTGTCGCTGATGTTCGGGGAACAGCCGGCCGGCGCGACCGGCTGGCCGGTGCCGGTGATCCCGCTGGCGGTGAACGTCGTGCAGTATCCGGTGCCGTCGGGCCGGCGCTGCCTGCAGCTCGGGCAGGCGATCCGCCGCGCGGTGGAGAGCTTCGACACGCCGCTCCGGGTGCAGGTCTGGGGCACGGGCGGCATGAGCCATCAGCTGCAGGGACCGCGCGCCGGCCTGATCAACCGCGAGTGGGACAACGCCTGGATGGACCGCCTGATCGCGGACCCGCGCGGCCTGGCGGAGATGCCGCACCTGGACTACGTCCGCGAGGCGGGCTCCGAGGGCATCGAGCTCGTGATGTGGCTGATCGCCCGCGGCGCGATGGCCGATCTCGCGGAGTCCGCGGACCCGGCGGGCCCGGCGGGCTCGGCAGACGCCTCCGCGCCGCGCGTCGCGCACCGCTTCTATCACGTGCCCGCCTCCAACACCGCCGTGGGTCACCTGATCCTCGAGAACCCCTGAACCGCCTTCCCGGACTTTTCGGAGACTCCATGACCGCACCCATCCGCATCGCGTTGGCCGGCGCCGGCGCCTTCGGCCAGAAGCACCTCGACGCGCTGAAGCCCATCCACGGCGTGGAGGTCGTGTCGCTGATCAGCCGCGATCTCGACAAGACGCGCGAGACCGCCGCGAAGTACGGCATCGACCACGCGACGACCGAACTCGACGAGGCGCTCGCGCGCGACGACGTCGACGCCGTCATCCTGTGCACGCCGACGCAGCTGCACGCGAAACAGGCGCTGGCCTGCCTGGACGCGGGCAAGCATGTGCAGGTCGAGATCCCGCTGTGCGACGTGCTGGCCGAGGGCGAGGCCGTCGTGCGACGCCAGCGCGAGACCGGCCTGGTCGCGATGTGCGGGCATACGCGGCGCTTCAACCCGAGCCACCAGTGGGTGCGCCGCCGCATCGAGGCCGGCGGATTCAACATCCAGCAGATGGATGTCCAGACCTATTTCTTCCGCCGCACCAACACCAACGCGCTGGGCCAGGCGCGCAGCTGGACGGACCATCTGTTGTGGCATCACGCCGCGCACACCGTGGACCTCTTCGCCTGGCAGTGCGGCAGCCCCGTGGTGCGCGCCAACGCGCTGCAGGGGCCCATCCACCCGACGCTGGGCATCGCGATGGACATGAGCCTTCAGCTGCAGGCCGCCAACGGGGCGATCTGCACGCTGTCGCTGTCCTTCAACAACGAAGGGCCGCTGGGCACCTTCTTCCGCTACATCGGCGACACGGGCACCTACATCGCCCGCTACGACGACCTCGTCACCGGCCGCGACGAGACGGTGGACGTCAGCCGGGTGGCGGTCTCGATGAACGGCATCGAGCTGCAGGACCGCGAGTTCATCGCGGCCATCCGGGAGGGCCGGGAGCCCGAGGCCGGCGTCGCGCAGGTGCTGCCCTGCTACCAGGTGCTCGACGGCCTGGAGCGACAGCTCCGCGGCGGATAACGCGCTCAGATCACCGCAGGTTGTGGCTGAAGCGGAGGCAGCAGAGGCGTATCGGACGGGATTGGAATGCCCTGGGAAAGGATGTCGCACCGCCCTTGCGTTTGTGAAGAGTCTCCTGGAGACGCACCGGACGAATCACCGGTGATGTAGGTCAGATGGCCTTCGTCGAAGGTCCGAGTGTCGATATCCATCGGCTCGCAGCGGTCGTCGAAGTTGACGCGAACCGTGTCGATGCTGTCGCTCCTGGGGCCGTACCGTTTGATGGCCCTGTTGTCCGGAGAGACCACTTCCACCAGCATCGTGTCGCCGAAGTTGCGCGAGCGCACCTGGGTGCCTTCGTCCAGAAGGCCAAGGTCGAGAATCCGGGAATCGCCGGAGCTGCCAGACCACCACGCAGCCGTCATCTGATTCAACGACTCCCACGCTTGTGTGACGCCTCCCGTCAGCCACGGCCACCAGCCCGTCGCGTCGGTCGCGGCGTCCACCGGCCCGGGAGCCGTCACCCTGACATCTGAAACTTCTGTCGGTGCATTCATCTCGATTCCTTTCAACAACCGGTCGATCCGGTTTCCAAGAGGCGGGAGGAGGACGCGAGGGCCCTCGCGTCGGCGTTGCGCGGCGACCCGAAAGCGTGCGCCGCGACGACCTTGGTGAGCGTCGGGCGACCGGTCGCTCGACCACCCCCGACGCGGTTAGGATGACCGCTTCGCCCGCAACGCCTCCGATGGACCGCCCGCCCCTTTACGCTCCCCGCTCACTGACGCGACTGGCCTGGTGGCTCGCGGCGGGCAACCTCGTCATCGCCGCGGCGATCGTGACCGCCACCTGGCTGGCCTTGCAGGCCGGCCGCGACTCCGACCTCACCCGGGCCCGCGAGACCACCGAGAACCTGGCCGCCAGCCTCAGCATCGAGATCGGCGCCGAACTCAAGCAGGTCGACAACGCGCTGTCGACGCTGGCGCTGCAGTTCCGGCGCACGAGCGGCGACCCGGACCAGGTCCGGCGCGGGATCGAGCGCGCCCTGTCCGACCAGCGCAGCCTGCTGCCGCAGGTCGACGGGATCCGCATCACCGACGCGCGCGGCCAGGTCGTGTACGGACTGGCGGGCGAGGAAGGCACGCTCAACGTCGGCGACCGCGACTACTTCCAGCGCGCCCGCGACGGCCGCAGCGACGATGTCGTCGTCTCCGAGCCGCTCTTCGGCCGCGTGCTGCACAAGTGGGGCATCGCCGTGTCCCGCCGGCTCGAGAACGAGGACGGCAGCTTCGCCGGCGTGGTCTACACCACCCTGTCGACCGAACACTTCATCGAGAGCTTCAAGGGCCTGACGATAGGCGCGGAAGGCGCCATCTCGCTGCGCACGCGCAGCCAGCGGCTGATCGCGCGTTATTCCGCCACGGAGCCGCATTCGATCCGCGGCATCGGCGACGTGATCGTGTCCGAGGACCTGATGCGCAAGATCGCCGCCAACCCGCGGCAGGGCTGGTACATGACGCGGACCAGGCTCGACAACATCGAGCGCATCACCTGCTACCGCCAGGTGCGAGGCTATCCGCTGACCATCTTCACCGGCGCCAGCACGGCCGAATTCCTGGCCGCCTGGCGCGGCGAGGTGGTGCAGCAGGCGGCGCTGGCCGGCGTGGTGATCCTGACGGTGCTGGGCTGCTCCGCGCTGGTCTTCCTGCAGCAGCGCCGCGACCGTCGCGCGGCGATCGGGCTGCAGCAGCTCGCGCTGGAGCAGGCGCTGATGCTGGACAACGACATGGTCGGCATGATGCGGCTGCGCGACCGCACCGTCGTCTGGAAGAACCGCGCGCTGGCGTCGCTGTTCGGCTACGCGCCGGGGGAGCTGCACGGCCAGACGACCCGGCCGCTCTACCTGGACGACGAGAGCTTCCGCGAGGTCGGCGACGCCGCCTATCCCGCGATCGAGGCAGGCCGGCGCTACCGCCGGCAGCTGAGGATGCGGCGCAAGGACGGCACGCCGGTGTGGATCGACCTCAGCGGCGCGCGGGTGGCCGAGCGCGAATCGCTCTGGATGATGATCGACATCTCCGCGTTCAAGGAAAGCGAAGCCACCGCGCAGCATCTGGCCGTGCACGACGCGCTCACCGGCCTGCCCAACCGCGTGCGCTTCACCGAGCGGCTGGCCGGCGCGATGACGCTGCTGGGCGAGCGCGTCGGGCTGGTCGCGGTGTGCTGGGTGGACCTGGACGGCTTCAAGGACCTGAACGACCAGTTCGGCCACGAGGCCGGCGACGTCGTGCTGCGCGTGGTGGCGCAGCGGCTGCTGGCCGCCGTGCGCGGGCACGATCTGGTGGCGCGCATGGGCAGCGACGAGTTCGCACTGCTGCTCACCGCACTGCGTGCGGAGCACGAGGCGGAGCCGGTGCTGCGGCGCATGCTGGCCTCCATCGCGGAGCCGATCCGGCTGCCCGACGGCGATCACGCGTCGGTCACGGCCAGCGTCGGCATCGCGTTTGCCCCTCACCACGGCCGCCAGGCGGAGTCGCTGATGCGGCTCGCCGAAACGGCGATGACGACCGCCAAGCGCGCTGGCAAGCGACGCTTCGTGTCGGCCAGCAGCCTGCCGGGGAATGCCATGAACGCCACGAATTCGCCGTCGACCTCGGTCGGCCCTGACGCTCCCACGCCCGTGGACGCGATCGACACGCCCTCGGGACCCGCGCCGGAGCCGGGGACGGAGAACGCCGGGGAGCACCGGAAGGACGGCGCCAAGGAGGGCGCCACGCCGGCCGGACCGCGTCCGCACGACCCCGGCCCGCCGGCGGTGCCGGATCATTCATTCGACGAATCGGTCGCCGGGGAGGAAGATCCCGGAGCCACGCTCGACGGCGAGGACAGCAGCCGCGTGCCGCCGTCGCGCAAGCCGCGCTGACGCGCTGACGCGCTGACGCGCCACTGAGCCTTTCACGCCCAGGCCTTCCCGCCTTGTTCGCCCTTGTCCTCCGGGAGCGATCGTCATGTCCGAAGAAACTTCCAGCCCTCACAACAGCGAACGCCATCGCGTCAACGTGCAGGACGACTACGAACTGCGTTATTGGGGCGAACGCTTCGGCGTGTCGCCGGAGCTGCTGCGACATGCGGTCGACGCGGTCGGTACCAGCGCAAAAACCGTCGAGGAATGGCTGCAGGCCCATCGCTGAGGATGTCCTACTGGCACGACGATTGCCGATGCCTGGGTTGCCGATCCCGGCCAGCCAGGAGTCCCCAGCATGGATCTCGACACGGATCGAACGGACGTCGCGTCCCCGCCCTCCCCGACCGACGCCGCCCCGCGCGACGGTGAACCCGGCGCCATCTCGCGTCGCGGCGTCCTGATCGCCGGCGCGGGGGCCTCCGCCGCGGTCGCCGCCGGCACGCCGCTGGAGTCCGCCGCGCAGACGACTTCGCCGGCTGGTCCCAAGCCTCAGGAGAACCTCGTGGCCACCTCCCGCGTGACCCTCAGCGTCAACGGCCAGCCGCACACGCTGGTCGTCGACAACCGCACCTCGCTCCTGGACCTGCTGCGCGAACACCTGCAGCTCACGGGCACCAAGAAGGGCTGCGACCACGGCCAGTGCGGCGCCTGCACCATCCATCTCGACGGCCGGCGCGTCAACGCCTGCCTGACGCTGGCGGTGATGCACGAAGGCGCCCAGGTCGTGACCATCGAAGGTCTCGGCACCCCCGAGAAGATGCATGCGATGCAGACCGCGTTCGTGCGCCACGACGGCTACCAGTGCGGCTACTGCACGCCCGGGCAGATCTGCTCGGCCGTGGCGGTGCTCGACGAGATCAAGGCCGGGGTCCCCAGCCATGTCACGGCCGACCTCAACGTCCGGCCGCTGCTGTCCATCGACGAGTTGCGCGAACGCATGAGCGGCAACCTCTGCCGCTGCGGGGCCTACTCCAACATCATCGACGCGATGGCCGAAGTGGCCGGCGTCCCTGTGCCGGGCGCCGGCGACCGGAGGTCCGCATGAAGCCCTTCACCTTCGAACGCGCCAGCTCCCCGGCCGCCGCCGTGGCGGCCGCCGCGAAGCAGCCCGGCGCGCGCTTCATCGCCGGCGGGACCAACCTGCTCGACCTGATGAAGCTGCAGGTCGAGACACCCACCCACCTCATCGACGTGAACGGCCTCGGCCTGGACCGCATCGAACCGACCACCGAGGGCGGCCTGCGCATCGGCGCGATGGTGCGCAACACCGACCTCGCGGCCGACGCGCGCGTGCGCCGCGATTACGGCGTGCTGTCGCGTGCGCTGCTCGCCGGCGCGTCGGGCCAGCTGCGCAACCGCGCGACCACCGCCGGCAACCTGCTGCAGCGCACCCGCTGCCCCTACTTCTACGACACCGACCAGCCCTGCAACAAGCGCCAGCCCGGCAGCGGCTGCTCGGCGATCGGCGGCATAAGCCGGCCGCTCGCGGTCATCGGCGTCAGCGAGGCCTGCATCGCCTCACACCCCAGCGACATGGCCGTCGCCATGCGCGTGCTGGACGCGACCGTCGAGACCATGCGCGCCGACGGCCAGGCGCGCCGCATCCCGATCGCGGATTTCCACCGCCTGCCCGGCAACACGCCGCATCTCGAGACCACGCTCGACGCCGGCGAGCTGATCACGGCGGTGACGCTGCCCAGGCCGGTGGTCGGCACGCACCTGTATCACAAGGTCCGCGACCGGGCGTCCTATGCCTTTGCGCTGGTCTCGGTGGGCGCGATCGTCCAGCGCGACGGCGGCGGACGGTTCGCCGTCGGCGGGGTCGCGCCCAAGCCCTGGCGTTCAGAAGCCGCCGAGCGCGACCTGCGCCGCGGCGCCGCCGCGGCCGCCCAGACCCTGCTGGCCGGCGCGACGCCGACCGCCGAAAACGCCTTCAAGTTGCCGCTGGTGGAGCGCACGCTCGCCGCGGTGCTCGCGCAAGCCAAGGCCACCGGGAGGCCCGCATGAAGTTCGACACCCCCGCCACCACGAATCCGATCGACCAGCTGCGCATCGTCGGCAAGCCGACCGACCGCATCGACGGGCCCCGCAAGACCACCGGCACCGCGCCCTATGCGTACGAGCGCCATGACGTCGCCAAGAACGTCGCCTACGGCGTCGTCGTCGGCGCCGGGATCGCCAAGGGCCGGATCGCCACGCTGGACGTCCAGGCCGCCGAGGCCTCGCCCGGCGTGCTCGCCATCGTCACGGCCTACAACGCCGGCAAGCTCGGCCAGGGCAAGATGAACACGGCCAAGCTGCTCGGCGGGCCCGAGATCGACCACTACCACCAGGCGATCGCCGTGGTCGTCGCCGAAAGCTTCGAGCAGGCGCGCGCGGGCGCGGCGCTGATCCGCGTCCAGTACACGCCCGGGAACGGCGCCTTCAGCCTGGCGAAGGCCAAGGACAAGGCCCAGCCCCCGAAGGAAGCGGACGGTCCCGGCGGCACGCCCCCCGAGACGAAGGTGGGAGACTTCGAGGGTGCCTTCGCGCAGGCCGCGGTGAAGATCGACCAGACCTACACCACGCCCGACCAGTCGCACGCGATGATGGAGCCCCACGCAACGTTGGCCGTCTGGGAAGGCGACAAGCTCACGGTCTGGACGGCCAACCAGATGATCGACTGGGGCCGCGGCGACCTGGCGAAGACCCTGGGCCTGGCGCGGGACAAGGTGCGCCTGATCTCGCCCTTCGTCGGCGGCGGTTTCGGCGGCAAGTTGTTCCTGCGCGCGGACGTGCTGATGGCCGCGCTCGGCGCGAGGGCCTGCGGCCGGCCGGTGAAGGTCGCGCTGCAGCGGCCGCTGATGATCAACAACACCACCCATCGGCCCGCGACCATCCAGCGTCTGCGCATCGCCGCCGGACGCGACGGGAAGATCACGGCGATCGGGCACGAGAGCTGGTCGGGCGATCTGCCGGGCGGCGGGCCGGAAACGGCGGTCGCGCAGACCCGGCTGCTGTACGCGGGCGCGAACCGCATGACGGCGATGAAGCTCGCGGTGCTGAACCTGCCCGAGGGCAACGCGATGCGGGCGCCGGGCGAGGCGCCGGGGCTGATGGCGCTCGAGATCGCCATCGACGAGATCGCCGAGCAGGTCGGCATGGACCCGGTGCAGTTCCGCATCGTCAACGACACGCAGGTCGATCCGGAGAAGCCGGAGCGGCCGTTCTCCCAGCGTCGCCTGACCGAGTGCCTGCGCACGGGCGCGGAGCGCTTCGGCTGGAGCCGGCGCGGCGCCCCGGGGCAGCGTCGCGAGGGTCCCGGCGGGCGCTGGCTGATCGGCCTGGGCGTCGCGGCGGCCTTCCGCAACAACATCGTGATGAAGTCCGGCGCGCGCGTGCGGCTGGACCGCCGCGGCATCGTCACCGTCGAGACCGACATGACCGACATCGGCACCGGCACCTACACCATCCTCGCGCAGACCGCGGCGGAGATGATGGGCGTCGGGCTCGAGCAGGTGGTCGTGCGGCTGGGCGATTCCGCGCTGCCGGTATCGGCGGGCTCGGGCGGTCAATGGGGCGCGAACAGCTCGGCCTCGGGCGTCTACGCGGCCTGCGTCGCCCTGCGCGAGATGGTGGCGAAAAAGGCCGGCATCGATGCGAAGGACGCCGTCTTCGCCGACGGTCAGGTGCGGGGCAGCGGCGGCGGCGGAGCGCGCAGCGTATCGCTGGGCGACGTCGCCGGCCCCGAGGGCCTGGCCGCGGAGGACAAGATCGAATTCGGCGATCTCGACAAGAAGTACCAGCAGTCGACCTTCGGCGGCCACTTCGTCGAGGTCGCCGTCGACGCCTTCACCGGCGAGGTCCGCGTGCGGCGCATGCTGGCCGTGTGCGCGGCGGGTCGCATCCTCAATCCCAAGGCGGCGCGCAGCCAGGTCATCGGCGCGATGACGATGGGTGTCGGCGCGGCGTTGATGGAGGCCCTGCATGTCGACGAGCGGCGCGGCTTCTTCGTCAACCACGACCTCGCCGGCTACGAGGTGCCGGCGCATGCCGACATCCCGCACCAGGAGGTCGTGTTCCTCGACGAGACCGATCCGATGTCCTCGCCGCTGAAGGCCAAGGGCGTCGGCGAACTCGGCATCTGCGGCGTGGCCGCGGCGGTGGCGAACGCGATCTACAACGCCACCGGCGTGCGCGTCCGGGACTATCCGGTCACGCTGGACAAGCTGCTGAAGGATCTGCCGAAGGTGGCGTGAGCGGCGGCGCCGGCCCGGTTCCTGCGCACGGCTCGGGCCGCGCGTCGAACGACGGCGCGCCGCCGCGGCACCTCAGCGCGCGTTCGTCGTCTGCGCCGCCTGCGTCGGATTCATCGCCGCCGCGAGCACCGACGCCAGCACGTCCACGTCGTACGGCTTGGGCACCAGCGGCACGTTCGGCGCCTCCTCGATGCGCACCGGATGGCCGCTGGCCAGGACCACCGGCAGCGTCGGCTTCAGCACCTTCAGCGTCCGCACCAGATCGACGCCGCTGCGCGTGCCCGGCATCACGATGTCGGTCAGCACGACGTCCGCCGCCAGCCCGCCGCGCAGCACGTCCAGCGCGTGATCGGCCGTCGGCGCGGTCTTCACGGTGAAGCCTCGTTCCTCCAGCGCCTGCGCGGTCAGTTCCCGCACCGCGGGCTCGTCCTCCACCAGCAACACCGTGCCGGTGAAGCGCCGCGGCGCGTCCGTCGACGGGGCGGGCATGTCCTGACCCTCCGCCTCCGTCTTCCCGTGCGAGCGCGGCAGCCACAGCGTGACCTCCGTTCCCAGACCGATCTTGCTGACGATGCCGGCCGTGCCGCCCGCCGAACGCGCCAGCGCGTAGACCTGCGCCAGGCCGAGGCCCGTGCCCTGCCCCACGGCCTTGGTGGTGAAGAACGGTTCGAACGCGCGCTCCATCTGCTCCTGGGTCATGCCGTCGCCGGTGTCGCGCACCGCGATCGCGACGTAGTCGCCGGGCTGCAGTTCCGGCGCCAGTCCGACCGGGTCCGCTTCCGCCAGCACCCGCTTGCGGGCCGAGACGGTCAGCCGCCCCCGCCCGTGCATCGCGTCGCGCGCGTTCAGCGCGAGGTTCAGCACCGCCAGTTCCAGCTGGACCGGGTCGGTGCGCACGGGCCACAGGTCCTCGTCGATGCTCAGCTCGACCTCGACGGCCGCCCCCACCGCGCCGGCGGCCAGCGCGATCAGCTCCGGCAACTGACGTCGCAGGTCGATCACGGCCTCGTGACCCACCTGGGGCCGCCCGAACGCCAGCAGCTGCCGCGTCAGCTGGGTGGCCTTCGCGGTCGCGCGCTGGCAGGCCTCGAGCGCCGTGTCCGCGCGCGGATCGCTGCTGAGCCGGCGCGCCAGCTGCAGTCCCGTCGTCATCGTCTGCAGCAGGTTGTTGAAATCGTGCGCGATGCCGCCGGTCAGCCGGCCCAGCGCCTCCAGCTTCTGGCTGCGCAGCACCGCCTGCTGCGCGCTGCGCGTCTGTTCGACCGCTGCGTGGATCTCCTCGCGCAGGCGTTGCTCGTTGCCCGCGCGTTCACGGCTGGCCGTGGCCAGCGCGTGCTGCACGACATCGATCTCGTCGACGCCGCCGGGAGTCTCCTCGATCGTCGCGCCGCCGCCCATGCGGATCGCGTCCTTGCGCAGACGACGCAGCGGATCGGCGATCGCCCGGCTCATGCGGCGCGCCAGGACCAGCGCCAGCACGATGAAGGCCAGCGACAGCGACAGCATCATCGCGAAGGCCGTCCAGGCGCCTTTGGCCAGCTCGGCCTGGCTGAGCCCGATCAGGACCACCCAGCCCGAATCCGGCGCGCGGCTGAAGACGGTAACGACCGACTCGCCGTCGAGCGTGCGGGCCTCCACGACGCCGCGGTCGCCGCCGCGCAGCGCGTTCAGCATGTTCGGGCTGGCCTGCTGGCCGACGCGTTTCTCCGGATCGCGGGTGCGCGCGATGACGCGGCCGTTGCGGTCCAGCACGACGCCCAGCCAGCCCTCGGGCAGCGGCTGCTGCCGGAAGATCTGCTGCATCTCGCTGACGGGGCTCCCGTAGCCGAGGTACATGGGCTTGCCCAGCACCGTCACCGGCACGCGCACGGCGAAGCTGGGCGCCCCGTTCACCGGCCCGACATAGAGGTTGGAGACCAGCAGCCGGCGCGTGGTGTCGATGCCGTCGGTGAACCCGTCCGCCCCGGGCAACGGGTGGCCCCAGGCGATCCGCGTGTTGATCAGTTGCCGGCCCTCGGCCGTCGTCAGCACGATGGTGTTGGGCGTTCCGGCGACCAGCCGGGAGGCCTCGCCGTGGAAGAGTTCCAGCCGCCCGTCGGCCAGGCTGGGCGAGACGCTGAGCGCCTGCAGCAGCGCCGTGCGCACCGCCATCTCGCGGTCGGCGACCAGGCTCAGGGCCTCGGCGGTCTCGGTGGCGGCGGACACGGCCGCGCGGCGTTCGGTGTGGAAGACGGCCATGGCCGCGACCACCGACAGCAGCAGCGTCGGCAGCACGATCAGCCACACCATCGCGCGCAGCTTCCCGCGGACGGACCCGGCGCGTGGCGCGGAAAAAGAGAGGGTCCGTCGAGGCATGGTGGGCGGATTCTAGGGGCGGGACCTGCCCCCGGCCTGACGCCGCGGGCGGCCGCCGTCCGCGGCCCGCGGCGGGCCTGGCGGGTCGCGCCGGTCCGCCGATTGCCCGGAACGCCGGATGAGGAACCCGCAATGAAACTGCTCGTCATCGAGGACGAGGGCAAGCTCGGCGACTACCTGCGCGGCGGCCTGACGCAGGAAGGCTTCGTCGTCGACCTGGTGCGCGACGGCGTCGACGGCCTGCACCAGGCCAGCGAAGGCGCGTACGACCTGGTGCTGCTGGACGGCGCGCTGCCGGGCATCGACGGCCTGGCGGTGCTGGCGGCGTTGCGTCAGCAGGACCACACGCGCGCGCTGCCGGTGCTGATGATGACGGCGCGCGCCGAGGTCGAGGACCGCGTGCGCGGCCTGCAGGCCGGCGCCGACGACTACCTGTGCAAGCCCTTCGCGTTCTCGGAGCTGGTGGCCCGCATCCAGGCGCTGCTGCGCCGCGCGGGAGGCGCGCCACCGGCGGAGACGACGGTGCTCAAGCTCGCCGACCTGGAGGTCGACCTGCTGCGGCGCAAGGTCCATCGCGCCGGGCAGCGGCTCGACCTCACGCCCAAGGAATTCAGCCTGCTGACGCTCCTGCTGCGGCGCCAGGGTCAGGTCTTGTCCCGGACCGAACTCGCCGAGCAGGTCTGGGACATGAACTTCGACAGCGAGACCAACGTCGTCGAGGTCGCCGTGCGGCGGTTGCGCGGCAAGCTCGACAAGCCTTTCGACGTCGAGCTGCTGCACACCGTGCGCGGGATGGGTTACGTGCTGGAGCAGCGCGACGCGTGAGCGGCGCCCTTGCGGCGCCACACCGCCAGCAGACCGACGCCCGCCATCAGCATCGCCCAGGTCGAGGGTTCCGGCACCGGCGCCGCGAGCTGCTCGAAGGCCAGTTGCTGCATCACCCGCACCTGCGCCTGCGAGATGCCCAGCTGCGCCGCGGCGGTCTCGTCGACGCCGAGGCTGCGCGGATCCAGGCCGGTGATCTTGCCGAAGACCGTCAGCGCCTCCAGGTAGCTGCCGTACATGCTGGCGTGATAGTTGTCGTTGGCCCAGAGCTTGACCTTGCCGGCGTCGATACCGTCGTAAGGGTTGGTGTCCGCGAAGCCCTGCGACATCGCGCGGTTCCAGGCCAGCCCCACCGGGATGACGCCGGCAATCTTGTCGGAGGCCTGATCCGCCTGCAGGTAGCCGCTGTAGACGTCCTCGGCCATCTTGTAGATCGACTGCCCGTACCAGGCGCCGCTGGGCGGATAGGTCTGGTCGGCGCGCGACCAGGTGGCCATCAGGTTGATCTTGACGTTCGCGTTCTGCGCGTGCAGCGCGTCGGCCAGCAGGCCCGAGTACTGGATCAGCTTGGCCGGATTGCCGGGCTGCGCCGCGTCCAGCGTGCTGTAGCTCTGCAGCACGACGCGGTCCCAGGGCTTGTCGATCAGGCCCATCTTGGTGTTGTAGTGCAGGTCCAGCCCGCTGCCGCCGACGGTCTCCAGGCTGACGTCGTAGTTGAGCCCGGCCTGCACCGTGAAGGCCTTGAACAGCGCCGGGATGCCGCCGATGCCGGTGCCGTTGAGGTCGTTCACCGAGCCGGGATTGAAGCCCATCACCGACGAGCCGTCGGCGTAGGTGAAGCTGTTGCCGACGAACAGGATGCTTTCGGCCTGCGCCGCGCCGAAGGACAGCGCGAGCACGAGCCCGGCGAGCGGCCGCGCGAGACCGCGGGTCGGTCGAACAGGCGTCGATGCGTGGTACGTCCCTGGGAACCGGGTGGTGGATCGGATCATTGGTCTTCCTCGGTGGTAGTCGTGGTGGCGCGCGGGGACGATGCCCACGCGTCCTCCCGTTATAGGAACCGGGACGCCGTCCGGTAGGTCCTCGACCGCCCTCCCCCTAGATCGCTGTGCGGACAGCATCGATAAAGCGGTGCGCTGGCGCACGGAGTTGGGGACACATGAAACAGTGACGACGTGCGGGCCGTCGACTGCACCAGGACGACACGCAATGGCACCAAAGACACGCTCCGACACCTCGACGGGCACGGTGATTGCCATAGTGTTCCGCTGGAACGGATCTGCAGTTCCCGGAGCCTATCGATGTCCCTGTCGCTTGCCGCAAACCCTGCCGCCATGATCCCTCGCGCGAACCTGCTGCTGATGCAGTTGCCGCTCGAGGATCAGGCGCGCTGGTCCGCGCAACTCGAGACGGTGGAGCTGCTCAAGGGCCGTGTGCTCTTCGAAGCCGGCACCCCCGCCACGCATGTCTACTTCCCGATCAGCGCGATCGTCTCGCTGATCCACACCACGCATTCGGGCGACTCGACGCAGGTCGCGATGATCGGCTCCGAAGGCGCCGCGGGCCTGGCGGCGGCGATGGGCGGGGAATCCCCCGCCTGCCGCGCCGTCGTGCAGCGCGCCGGCCTGGCCTTCCGCATGCGGGTGTCGCTGGTGAAGGACGAGTTGATGCGCGCCGGCCCCTCGGCCATGCTGATGCTGCGCTACGTCCAGTCCCTGATCGGCCAGATCGCGCACACGGCGGTCTGCAACCGCCACCACGCGCTCGAGAAGCAGCTGTGCCGCTGGCTGCTGCAGTCGCTCGATCGTCAACATGGGCATTGCGAGCTGTCGGTCACCCAGGAGTCGATCTCGAATCTGCTGGGCGTGCGCCGGGAAGGCGTCACCGAAAGCGCCCAGCGCCTCCAGGCCGCCGGCCTGATCCGTTACTCCCGCGGACATATCGCGGTGCTGGACCGGCCGGGGCTGGAAGCCCGGGCCTGCGAGTGCTACGCCCTGCTCAAGCAGGACTTCCAGCGCTTGCTGCCTCAGGACCCGGACGGCGGGAACGCGGCCACCTCTGCCACCTTCGCGCCCGTCGCCGTGCAGGCCTGAGGGCTCTGCATCGCTGTTCAAGCACCGCAGCGAGCCACCCGTCGGGGACGGGGGACTCGTCGACGTGTCGTGAACACGTTCGTCGCGCCTGAATGCGCCAGCTCACGCCGGCGCGTTCCTGCGCGTCTTTCCTGTCGAGGTCCGGAATCTCCGGGCACCCGCATGCCCTCGGATTCCGACGCCTCTGACCGGCCCCGAGGGACCGGTCATTCCGATCACTTCTCCGAACGGGTCCGGCGACGCGCGACGAAACCGATGGCACCCAGACCGGCGAGCAGCATCGCGTAGGTCGAGGGTTCCGGCACCGCCGAAGCGAAGTTGATCGAGCCGCCGCCCTGACGGATACGGAAGCCATCGGCCGTCTGCTCGACCTGCGAGGACGTGTTCGAGAACGACGTCAGCGCGAGGTTCTGGGGCAGCGTGGAGCTCTGGAAGCCCGGCTGCAGCCAGTCGATCGTCAGCTTGGCGTTGGCCGACGGGCTGAAGCTCGTGCCGTCGCCCAGGGGGATGGTGGACACGGTGCCCAGCACCAGCGAGCCGGTGGCCAGCGCCACTTCGCCCGTCGCGGTTTCCGTCGGCGTGTTGCCGGAGAAGCCGAACGACGAGGTGCCGTTGTAGCCGTACAGGGTGTAGGTCAGCGAGGTCAGCGTGCCCAGCGTCGGGATGGTGCCCGGGTTGCCGCCCGCCGTCAGCGTGCCGGCGCCGCTGAACTGGATGTAGAAGCCGTAGTCCGAGTTCAGGCCGGCCGAGGGCAGCGTCAGGCCGCCCAGTTGGGCCGCGCTGATCGAGAGGTAGCCCGACTCGGTGAACGTGGCACCCGAGAAGGTGACGGTCGAGTAGTTGGACACCAGCAGGTTGTCGGCGGTGAACGCAGAACCGTTCAGGCCGGCGGCACCCGGGTCCCAGGTGAACTGGGGTAGCGCATTGGCGGTGGCACTGGCGGCAAGCAGGGCGAGAGCCAGCAGGGTACGCTGGAACGCCACGGGCTTCCGGGAGAGCAAAGGCAGGGTCATGGTGGTTGCTCCGAAAGAGAAAATCCGCACATCGCGGACATCGCAGTTCACCACCCCGTGCAGAGGGAGTCTGTTCGTCCACCCACATAAAAACTTCCCCTCTTCCGCATGTACCAGGAAGGTGCTACGAAAAGGGGTTTCCGTGCCTGAAAACACCCCGCGAACAGGGGGTGCTGCGGTGCAACAAAAACACGGAATCCTCGATGGCATCGAGGGGAGCGTCGGCCACACCGCCCCCCTCGATGCGGCGTGAAGCGGCGTGAAGCCGCGTGAAGTGGCTCGACGCGAATTACTGCCTTGGGTGGACGCTTTTCGGAGGCATGCCCGCGCGGGCGCGACCGGACAATCCGGCATCGCCTCCCGACGACGCCACGAGCCCCGCACGCCATGTCCCAGAACCGCCAGCCCACCCGTTCCGCCGCCAGCGCGGCCTTGTCCGCCACCGCCGTGTCCGGTGTGGCGGGACTGATGCTCGGACAGATCGTGCTGGCGCTGGCGCTGCACCACGGCCGTTCCGTCGAGGGGCTGGGTTACGCGCTCGTATTCCTGCTGGCCGGCGGCGCCGCCGTCGCCTGCCTCCTCACCCATCGCCACCAGCAGCGCCGACCGCGCGACGAACCCGCGCCGTGGCGCCTGTGGGTAGGCGCGCTCGCACTCGGTGCGTTCGCGTCGATGGCGGCCATCGGCTCGTTCTGAACCGCCGCGGCGACGCCTCCCGGCGTCGCCGCGCTCAACGGTCGCCGCGCTTCGTCGACCTCATCCAAAGACCTCCTTCAAAGACGTCACTCATCGACGTCTTCATCGACGTCTTCATCCTCATCCGCATGCTCAGGATCGGGCCCCGCCGACGGATCGTCGCCGCTGGCCAGGTCGTCCACATCGATGCTCGCGTCGATATCGTCCGGCGACGGCTCGCCGCTGACGCGATCCGGCGAGATGTCGGCGGCCTCATCGTCCCGGCCCGGCGTCGCCGAGGCGCGCTCCCCGGTGCCGAATCGGTCGGTATCGCTGCCCGGATTGGACGGCGTCGCGCCGAGTTCATCCGGGTCGTCCGGACCGGTGCTCATCTGACGCTCGCCCGAGATGTCGCTGCCGCTGTCGGAACTGTCGCTCGGTCCGAGGGAATCGGTGCCGCGCCCCTTCGCCTGTGCGGGCGCCTGCGTTCCGCCGAGGATGCTGCTGGTGGCCATGGTGCTTCTCCTGTGAGACCCGGTGCGGGTCGATGCAGGAATCTGGCAAACCCCGAGCCCGAGCAGCGTTCACGACACGCGCCTCCCCCGTCTTGCCCCCTCTCCCGCCCTGCGGGAGAGGGGCTTCAGGCCGAGCGCTTCTGGTAGATGCGTTCCTTCGCGGCGATCTCGACGAACTCGCCGGCGTGCGCCGAAAAGCGCAGCGTTTCGCGCGCGCCCAGGCCGAGGAATCCGTTGCGGCACAGCGCCTCGGTGAACAGGCCGAGCGCGCGGTCCTGCAAGGCGCGGTTGAAGTAGATCAGCACATTGCGGCAGGACACCAGCTGCACTTCGGCGAACACGCTGTCGGTGGACAGGCTGTGGTCGCTGAAGACGATGCGCTCCTTGAGCGCCTTGTCCATCAGCACGTGGTCGTACGCGGCGGTGTAGTGCTCCGACAGCGAGCCGTGTCCGCCGGAGGCGCGGTGGTTCTCGGTGTACAGCGGCACCTGGTCCACGCGGTACACCCCCGCCTGCGCCTGCGCGAGCGCCTCCTGGCTGATGTCGGTCGCGTAGATCAGCGTGCGGTCCAGCAGCCCCTCCTCCTTCATGAGGATGGCCATGGAGTACGCCTCCTCGCCGCCGCTGCATCCGGCCACCCAGAGGCGCAGCGAGGGGAAGGTGCGCAGCACCGGCACGACCTGCTCGCGCAGCGCGCGGAAGTATTCGGGGTCGCGGAACATCTCGCTGACCTGCACGGTCAGGTCGGCCAGCACCGAGCGGAAGACCTCCGGCTCGTGCAGCACGCGGCCCTGCAACTGCGACAGGTTGGCGCAGCCGAAGCGCTGCTGCCCCGCCTTCAGCCGGCGCCGCAGCGAACTCCCCGCATAGTCGCGGAAGTCGTAGTGATAGCGCGCATAGATCGCCTCCAGGATGAGCCGGACCTCGAGGTCGTCCGCATGCCTGCCGTGCCCGTCGTGGGGATGGGCGGTGTCGTGCGGATCCTGCGTCATCGTCGGGCGGTCCTCAGCGCGGCATCCACACCCGCACCAGCGAGAGCAGCTTCTCGATGTCCAGCGGCTTGGCGATGTAGTCGTTGGCGCCGGCGGCCATGCATTTCTCCTGGTCGTCCTTCATCGCCTTGGCGGTGAGCGCGATGATGGGCAGCCGCTTCATGTCGGGCCGCGCGCGGATCTCGCGCATCGCGGTGTAGCCGTCCATCTCCGGCATCATGATGTCCATCAGCACCAGGTCCACCGGCGGCATCGCGCCGGGTCCCTGCAGCGGCGCGGACAGCCGCTCCAGCGCCTCGCGGCCGTTGCGCGCGATGTCGACCTTCACGCCCTTGGGCTCCAGCACCGCCGACAGCGCGAAGATGTTGCGCACGTCGTCCTCGACGACCAGCACGCGCCGGCCCTCGAGCATGTTGTCCCGCGCGCGGACTTCCTTGAGCATCTTCTGGCGCTCGGGCGGCAGCTGCGATTCCACCTGGTGCAGGAACAGCGTCACCTCGTCGAGCAGCCGCTCGGGCGAGCGCGCGCCCTTGATGATGATGGAGCGCGAGTAGCGCCGCAGCTGCTGCTCCTGCTGCGGGCTCAGCGTGTGGCCGGTGTAGACGATCACCGGGGGGAAGGCGACGTCGTCCTGCGCCGCCATCTGGTCGAGCAGGTCGTAGCCGCTCATGTCGGGCAGGTTCAGGTCCATCACCATGCAGTCGAAGGTCGAGCGGCGCAGCGCCTGCAGCGCTTCGGTCGCGGTCGCCACGCCCTCGATGCGGACCTCGTCGGCGGCCAGCAGGTGGCGGATGCTCTCGAGCTGGCGCGCGTCGTCCTCGACCACCAGCACCGTGCGCAGGCGTTGGGAGAACTTGGCCTCGAGCCTGTGCAGCGCGACCTCCAGTTCCTCGCGCTTGACCGGCTTGAACGCGTAGCCGATCGCGCCGCGCTCCATGGCCTCGTGGGTGTAATCGGCCACCGAGATCACGTGCACGGGGATGTGGCGCGTCAGCGGCTCGCGCTTGAGCTGGTCCAGCACGCCCAGGCCGGAATGGTCCGGGAGGTTCATGTCCAGCAGGATCGCGCTGGGCGCGTAGCGCTGCGCGATGGACAGGCCGTTCTCGGCCGTGTGGGCCATCAGGCAGACGAAGCCCATCTCGCGGATCAGGTCGCGCAGGATCAGCGCGAAGCGCTGGTCGTCCTCGATGATGAGGATCGCGCGGTCGCCGGGCACCCAGGACAGGCGGTCGTCGTCGAGCTGGGGCAGGCGCGGCTCGGGAGCGGCGGGCGCGGGCTCGCGCAGCAGGGACTCCGACGTGGCCGTCGCCTCCTCCATCGCGCCCGGGGACGGCAGCACCGCGTCGAAGGCGGGCACGGCCGGCGGCGGCTGGACGTCGCCGTGCAGCGGCGCGCGCGCCGGCATCGACGGCCGCGGACGTCCGCCGTCGACCGGCGTGTCGATCGTCAACGGCAGCACCAGGCTGAAGACCGAGCCCTGTCCCGGGGTGCTCTGCAGGTGGATGTCGCCGCCGAGCAGCCGCGCGAGGTCGCGCGAGATCGACAGGCCCAGCCCCGTGCCGCCGTACTTGCGATGGGTGCTGCCGTCGGCCTGGCGGAAGGCGTCGAAGATCAGCGCCTGCTGATGCGCCGGGATGCCGATGCCCGTGTCCTTCACGGTGAAGGCCAGGCGCCCGTCGGTGGTGGTGCCGACCTCCATGCGCACCGAGCCGCGCTCGGTGAACTTGAGCGCGTTGGACAGCAGGTTCTTGAGCACCTGGCCCACACGCGCCTCGTCGGTCTCGATCCATTCGGGCGCGCCCGGCGCGAGCTGCAGGCCGAAGGCCAGGTTGCGCTGCGCCGCGACCGGAGCGAAGGTCTGCGTCAGCTGCTGCAGCAGACGCGGCACCGACACGCGCTCGACCACCATGTCGACCTTGCCGGCCTCGATCTTGGACAGGTCCAGGATGTCGTTGATCAGCATCAGCAGGTCGTTGCCGGCCGAGCTGATGGTCTGCGCGAAACGGACCTGCTCCTCGCTGAGGTTGCCGTCCTTGTTGTCCGCGAGCAGCTTGGCCAGGATCAGCGTGGAGTTGAGCGGCGTGCGCAGCTCGTGGCTCATGTTGGCCAGGAACTCGCTCTTGTACTGGTTGGAGCGTTCCAGCGCCTCGGCGCGTTCGGTCAGCAACCCCTGCGCGGCCGTCAGCTCCGAACGTTGCAGCTCCAGCTGCCGCGCCTGCTCCTCGAGCTGGGTGTTGCTTTCCTCGAGGTCGGTCTGCTGCTTCTCCAGCCGCAGCTGCGAGTCGCGCAGCGCGTTGCCCTGCTCCTCGAGCTCCTCATTGCTGGCGCGCAGCTCTTCCTGCTGCATCTGCAGTTCCTCGGCCTGGCGGCGGCTCTCCTCGAGCAGCGCTTCCAGCCGGCTGCGGTCCTTCGCGGCGCGCAGCGCCATCGCGATCGGCTCGGCCACGCGGGCCAGCAGCTCGCGCTCGGCCTCGCCGACGTGGTGGAGGAAACCCAGCTCGATGACGCACTGCACGCGACGGTCCAGCCCGGCCGGCGCGATCAGCAACTCGGCCGAGTCCGCCTTGCCCAACGACGAGGTGACGGGCAGATAGTCCGCGGGCAGCTTCGTCACATGCACCGGCCGGCGGTCGCGCGCGGCCTGGCCGAGCAGCGTGTCGCCGCCGCGCACCACCGGCGGCGCCGCCTCCGTGCCGGTCGCCACCGGCAGCGCGTAGCCGCCGACGCGCAGGAAGCTGCCGTCCTCATGCGCCACGTAGAAGGCGCCCACGCGCGCGTCGGTCCAGCGCGCGAGGAAGCTGGTGGCGATGTCGGCGAGCCGCTCGACATGCGGATCGCCCTGCAGTTCCACGCCCAGGCCGGCCAGGCCGGCCTTCAGCCATTCCTCGGTCTTCGCGGCGCGGTAGGCGCGCGACGTCAGCATCGCGGCGACGCCCGTCAGCACCAGCAACAACGCGGACCCACCCCACATCACGCCGACCGTCTGCTGCACCGCGGCGTCCCAGACCGCACGGCGTTCGGCGGCGCGGTCGCGCTCTTCGCGTTCCATCTCGCCCAGCAGCGTGCGGATGCGCTCCATCAGGATCCGGCCGCGATCGCCCTGCACAGTCTTCACGGCCTCCGCCGTGTCGCCGCGGCGCCGCATGACGATGGATTCCTCCATCTCCGTCAGCTTGGCCTTGAACAGCTGCTCTGCAGTCTCCAGCCGCGCCAGTTGCGGGCGGTAGTTCTGGAAGCTGGCGCGCAGGCGCTCCGCAGCGGCCGGGATCGTCACCTGCGCCGTGTTGAAGGGCACCAGGTAGGTGTCGACGCCCGTGATCAGGTAGCCGCGCTGGCCGGTCTCGGCATCCTTCATCGCCGAGCCCAGCGTCTGGATCTGCTCCTGCACGGTGAGCGTGCGCGCCATCGCGTCGGCCGATTCGGACTGCGCCTGCTGCGAGCGCCACGAGAACCACGCGGTGATCAGGATGGTGATCACGGCCAGCAGGAAACCGAGCGCCGTGGACAGCGGCAGCCAGTCCCGGCGGCGCACGCCGTGGGCCAGGTGGAGGTGGGTGCCGGAAACGGCTGTCGAGGCCGCGGTGGTCGTTCTGTTGGGCATAAAGGCGGAAACGGGTCGGCCGGGTCGGGGGCGCATGCTACCGCGTGGCGCCCCCTTCCCGGCCCGCCCCGGCGCACTCGCCGGGGTCATCGATCGATGATCGCGTCCGTCTACTCGCGCGGCTCGCCGCGTGCGTTGACGGTCACGGTCGCTCCCGGCGGTCGCCGGGTCTGCATGTAGTGCTCTTGTCCCTTGAATCGATAGGTCACGTCCCAGTACTCGGGATTGCCGTTGTTGTTGCCGTTACCGCAGCGCTGCACGTTGCGGACGTCCTTGTCGCGGTTGACGTTGCTGCCGACCACCGCGCCGCCGACTGCGCCGGCGGCCGTCGTCACGGCCTGCCCGGAGCCGCCGCCGAACTGGTGGCCCAGGATGCCGCCCAGCACGCCGCCGATGACGGCGCCGCCGACGTTCGGGCGGTCCCGCACTTCCTTCTGTTCGATCCAGCAGCGCTGCTGCTGCTCGCCCATCACGGCCCGCACGGAAACGACCTGGGCCTGATAGGTGGACTCGTCGCCGCGCCGGTAGTAGGTCGGCTGGGGATCCGGGCCGTAACGGTCGCGGCTCACCTCGCCGCCGCCGACGCGGCGCGCCGAGCTGATGCGGTCGTTCAGCCCCATGGACTCCAGCGACGGATAGCTGCCCGGCTGCAGCACGCGGCAGCGGCCGGCGTAGCCGGGATCCGCGCACACTTCCCAGCGCTCGCCCCGGACCTCGAGCGACGACGCGCGGTCATCGAAGCCGAAGTCCTTCATGGAATTCACCTGCGCGTCCGTGCTGGCCGAGCGGCCGCGGAAGCTGTCGTGCTCGTAGAACGTGATATCGGCCATCGCGTGGCCCGCCAAGGCGCAGGCGGCCGCCGCGACCGCCGCCTTCATGACGGTGCGGGCCGGGCGCTTGATCGAGGGAGCGGAGGAGCGGTTCATGGCAGTCCCCATCGTGGTTGCTGTGATGCCACCACTGTGGGCCGGCGCGCGCGCCGGGTCTGTCGGGCCGTGCTGGGACCGCGTGTAGGACAACATTCCGTGGACGTCCTCAGCGTTCCGCCTGGAGCCGCGGCAGCAGCAGTTCGAACATCGTGCCCTGCCGCGCCCGCGACACGCCGATCAGCGATCCGCCGTGCGCCCGCGCGACGCGTTCTGGCTCCTGCAGGCCCGGGCCGACCTGCGCCGAGGACATGCCCGACACCGGCTCGTTGCCGCCGAACAGGTGGATGGAGGCTTCCGGCGCCAGCACCGTGTCGAAGCTGATGCGCAGCATCAGCGAGCGTTGCGCGCCGCCGTCCACCTGGATGCGGATCGCGCTGTCGCCGGCATGCGTGGCGGCCTGCATCAGCAGCTGATCGAGCGCCTGCGCCATCAGCTCGGGATCGAAGTCGCCGCTGGTGTCGCCCACCCGGTCGAATTCCGGCGGTGCCCACATGACGGCCTGGTTGCTCTCGACGTCCAGGCGCTGCGCGGTCAGCGTGGCGAGATCACCGCGCACCGGGTGCACCTGCAGCAGCTCGCAGGGCCGGCGCGCCAGGCTGCCCAGGTGGTCCACCTGCCGGCCCAGCAGCGTCGCCGCGGCCTTGACCCGCTGGCCGGCCTTCTGCAGCGACGGCGACTCGGTCTGGCGGATCAGCAGTTCCGCATTGAGCATCATGACCGACAGCGGACTGCGGATGTCGTGGCTCAGCGCGCTCAGCATCAGCGCGTTGACGCGCGCCAGCCGCTCCTGCTCGACGATGCGCTCGGCCAGCAGCAGCCGCTGGCGGTGCAGGTCGGCGAAGACCGCCACCTTGCTGCGCAGCACGTGGGCGTCGACGGGCTTGTAGATGAAGTCCACGGCGCCGGCCTCATAGCCCTTGAAGCTGCGCTGCGCTTCCTGCGAGCCGGCGGTGAGGAAGATGATGGGGACATGCCGGGTACGCTCCGTGCCCCGCATGAGCTCGGCGAGGGTGAAGCCGTCCATGCCCGGCATCTGGATGTCGAGCAGGGCCAGCATCACGTCGTGCGTGAGCAGCATTTCCAGGGCGGCAGGTCCGGAATCGGCCGTCAACACCTCCAGGCCCGAGTCGGCCAGCAAGGCCCTCATCGCGAGCAGGTTCTGCGGCTTGTCATCCACCACCAGCACGCTCATCTGATCCGCCACATCGTTCTCCCAATCATGATCATCTTGGTCTTGAATCTCCGACAGCGCCATTGGGCAACCGGCGTGCCCGCGCCACCCTGGTAGATACCCTCCCCCAATCCTCGCCCAAAGATGCCTTTGGGCGAATGTCGCCTAGCGTACGATCGCGCCGCCGCGAGGTGGCTGCCATCCCCTCCGATCCCCCATTTCCAGCGCCCCGAGAGGACCCGATGAAACAGAACAGCGCCGCCGTCGAAGAACTCCTGTCCGTCCATCGCGACCAGGTCCTGGCCGAATGGCAGGCCGAGCTGGCGTCGGTGACCGGTGGTCGCGCCCTGGCCAGCGAAGGCCGCGAGACCGGCGAGCTGCTGACCGCCCTGCTTGCCGGCTTGCGCGCCGACGGCACGGACAATCTCGACGATGCCGCCTGGTCCGACGTGCGGGCGACGCTCGCCCAGCTGTCGGCCTCGCGGGCCGCCCAGGGATCGACCGCCGCCGACACCAGCCGCTTCGTGCTGGCGCTGAAGAGACCCCTCTTCTCCGGCGTGCAGCGCAAGTTCGCGGGCGACGCCGAGGGCCTGGCCGACGCGACCTGGGCGGTGTCCTCGCTGCTGGACAGCATGGCGCAGTACACCGTCACGACCTACCAGCGCAGCCGCGAGGAGATCATCGGCCGCCAGCAGCAGGAGCTGCTGGAGCTGTCGACCCCGGTCGTGAAGCTGTGGGAGGGCGTGCTCGCGGTGCCGATGATCGGCACGCTGGACAGCGGCCGCACCCAACTGGTCATGGAGGCGCTGCTGCAGCGCATCGTCGAGACCGGTTCCGCGCTGGCCATCATCGACATCACCGGCGTGCCCACCGTCGACACGCTGGTCGCGCAGCACCTGCTCAAGACCGTCACCGCCATCCGGCTGATGGGCGCGGACGCGATCATCAGCGGCATCCGGCCGCAGATCGCCCAGACCATCGTGCATCTGGGCATCGACCTGGAAGGCATCACCACCAAGGCGACGCTGGCGGACGCGCTGTCGCTGGCGCTCAAGCGCACCGGTTTCGTCGTCAGCAAGGGCCGCACCGCCGGCCCGACCGGCGGCGCCGGCAGCCTGGGCGCGGCATGACGACGCGCATCCCGATCCTGCGCATGGGCAGGACGCTGCTGGTGACCATCCAGGTCGACCTGCAGGATCAGACCGCGCTGGCGCTGCAGGACGACCTCGCCAACAGGATCCAGGACACCGGCGCCACGGGCGTGCTCATCGACATCTCCGCGCTGGAGATCGTCGACTCCTTCATCGGCCGCATGCTGGCCGGCATCTCCAGCATCGCCAAGGTGCTGGGCGCGAATTCCGTGGTCGTGGGCATGCAGCCCGCGGTCGCGATCACGCTGGTGGAACTCGGACTGACGCTGCACGGCGTGCGCACCGCGCTCAATGTCGAACGCGGCATGGCGTTGCTGCTGCAGGCCGACGGCGCCGACGACGACGCCGACCTCGCCGACGGGTCCTCCGAAGCCGACGGCGACGACGCCACCGGCCAGGGGCGCGGACGGTGACGGCGTCCGCCGCCACGTCGGGCTCGCTGCCCATCGGCAGCGAGCCCGACATCGTCCTGTCGCGCCAGCTGGTGCGCAAGCTCACGCAGGAGCTGAAATTCTCACTGGTCGACCAGACCAAGATGATCACCGCGGCCAGTGAGCTGTCGCGCAACACGCTGGTCTACGGCGGCGGCGGCGCGATGGAATGGGCCATCGTCCAGTCGGGCGTGCGTACGGGATTGCGGCTTGCCTTCGTCGACCAGGGACCCGGAATTCCGGATCTGGAGCTGGCGATGAAGGATGGATGGACCTCGGGCAGCGGCATGGGCATGGGCCTGTCGGGCAGCAAGCGGCTGGTGAACGATTTCGAACTCGATTCCGCGCCCGGACGCGGGACGCGCGTGACCATCACGCGCTGGAAGTAGTCGTGCGCGCCTATCGACGCTTCCCCATCGACGACGCGAGTCAGGTGGGGGAAGCCCGCCGTGCCGCCCAGGCGCTCGCGACCGAGCTCGCCTTCGACGAGGAATCCGCCGGCCGGCTCGCGCTGGCGGTGACCGAACTCGGCACCAACCTGTTCCGCCATGTCGGCCCCGGCCGGCACGCCGCGCTGCTCATCGGCGTGGACGAGACGGACGGCCTCGGCGTGCAGGTGCTGTCGCTCGATCAGGGCGACGGCATGGACCTGCCGCGCTGCCTGCAGGACGGCTACAGCACCGGCGGCACGGCCGGGACCGGACTCGGCGCGATCCGCCGGATGGCCGACCGCTTCGGCGGTTTCTCCGCGCCGCAGCGGGGGACCGTCCTGGCCGCCCGCTTCGGACCGCGCGCCGACCGGAGCCGGGCTTCCGCCCCCGCCGCCTTGTCGACGGGCACCGCGCCCCCGATCAACGTCGCCGCGGACACCGCCTTCGACGTCGCCGGCCTGTCGCTGGCCGCGCCGGGCGAGACGGTCAGCGGCGACGCCTGGGCGCTGAGGTGCGACGCGGGTCAAGGTGGCGAGCGCTGGACGCTCGCCGTGGCCGACGGTCTGGGCCACGGCGTCGACGCGGCCGAGGCATCGGACAAGCTCATGACGCTGCTCGCGCGCGCCGAGCCCGGCCACCTCGCCTCGCCCGCGGCCTTCCTGGAACGGTCCCACGATGCGCTGCGCAGCACCCGCGGCGCGGCGTCGGCGGCGCTGTCGCTGGTGCCGGGGGGACCGCTGCTGTTCGCCGGCGCCGGCAACATTTCGGGACGCCTGATCTCCGGCGTGTCGGACCGCACGCTGCTGTCCCAGCACGGCACCTTGGGCGTCCAGATCCGCCGGCTGCAGGATGTCGTCTACGATTGGCCGCCGCATGCGATCCTGGTGCTGTTCTCCGACGGCATCGTTTCCCGCTGGACGCTGGAGGAGACGCCGGGTCTGCTGCAAGCCGATCCGGCGGTGATCGCCGGCTGGATCCTCCGCGACCACCTGCGCGGCAGGGACGATGCGACCGTGGTGGTGGTCCGCCGTCAGGATCGCGCATGACGCTCAGGAAGGACACGATGCCCATCGACGACACCGTCGCCCTGCGCGACGCGCTGACCAGCTCGCAGGCGCAGGTCGAGGCGCTGCAGGCGGAACTCGACGAGACCAATCGCGGCGTGCTCGCCCTCTACGCGGAGCTCGACACGCAGGCGCAGCAGCTGCGCCAGGCGACCGAGCTCAAGAGCCGCTTCCTGGCCTACATGAGCCACGAGTTCCGCACGCCGATCTCTTCCATCCGCAGCCTGACGCGGCTGCTGCTGGACCGTGTCGACGGACCGCTGACCGACGAACAGGAAAAGCAGATCAATTTCATCCGCACCACGTCGGAAGAATTTGCCGACATGGTCAACGACCTGCTGGACCTGGCCAAGGTCGAGGCGGGCCGCATCGACGTGTCGCCGGGCTGGTTCGAGCTGGTCGACCTCTTCGCCGCGCTGCGCGGCATGTTCAAGCCGGTGCTGGTCAATCCGGAAGTCCAACTGATCTTCGAGGAGCCGCAGGGCATCGCCCAGCTCTTCACCGACGACGCCAAGCTGTCGCAGATCCTGCGCAACTACATCTCCAACGCGCTGAAGTTCACCGCGCAGGGCGAGGTGCGCGTCAGCGCCGTGACCGCGCCGGCCGCGTCGGGCGTTCCGGGCGAGGACGAGATCACCTTCTCCGTGGCCGACACCGGCATCGGCATCGCGCCGGAGTTCCACGACGCGATCTTCCAGGACTTCATCCAGATCGGCTCGCCGATCCAGAAGCGGCTGCGCGGCACCGGCCTGGGCCTGTCGCTGAGCAAGCGGCTGGCGGAGCTGCTGGGCGGCCGCGTCGGCCTGCGCAGCGAACCGGGCGTGGGCTCGGTGTTCTCGGTGACGCTGCCGCTGCGACTGCCGGGCGCCGCCGCGGAGGTGCCCGACGCATGAGCGAGGCGCGCTTCATCGATCGTTCGCAGCATTGCGTGCTGGTGGTCAACGACGATCCGATCGGCCGTTACACGACGGTGCGCCAGCTCCACGCGGCGGGGTTCCCGACGGTGGAGGCCGCCACCGGCGCGGAGGCGCTCCGGATCGCGGACCAGGGCCTGTCGGCGGTCGTGCTCGACATCCATCTGCCCGACATCGACGGTTTCGAACTCTGCCAGCGTCTGCGCGCGCAGGTCAGCACCTTCCGGCTGCCGGTGATCCACCTGACCGCCGCCTACCTCACCGACGAGGACAAGGTACGCGGCCTGGACGCCGGCGCGGACGCCTACCTGACGCATCCGGTGGAGCCGGCCGTGCTGGTCTCGACGATCCAGGCGCTGGTGCGCACGCGCACCGCCGAGGACGCGATGCGGCGCAGCGAGGCCAAGTTCCGCGCCGTCTATGCGCAGGCGCCCGGCGGCATCTGCCTGCTCAAGGCGGGCGACGGCACCGTGCTGGACGCCAATCCGGCGATGCTCGCACTGCTCGGCCTGCAGCCCGACGAGGGCGAAGCCGTGATCGGCCGGCCCCTGACGGACTTCGTCGGCGATGCCGACCGGGCCGCCGCGCTGGCCTTCGTGACGGCGCTGGGCAGCGACGGGCTGCATGCCGAGTTCCCGCTGCGATCCCACGACGGGGCGCAGGTGCCGGTCGAATGGACCGCCTCCGCGCCGATCGAGCCCGGCGTGTGCATGGCGATGGCCGCGGACATCTCGCAGCAGCGGCGCCTCGCCCGGCAGCGCCAGGAACTGCTGGACCGCGAGCGCAGCGCGCGCGGCGAGGCCGAGGCGCTGTCCCGGATGAAGGACGACCTGATCGCGGTGCTCTCGCACGAATTGCGCACGCCGCTCAACGCGATCATGGGCTGGACGCACGTGCTGCAGCGCCACAGCCCGCCGGAGCTGCTGGTCAAGGGACTCGCCGCGATCGATCGCAACGTGTCGATCCAGGCGCGGATGATCACGGACATCCTCGACATGTCCCGCCTGAACGTGGGCAAGCTGCCGCTGACGCGCGAGCGCGTCGAGGCGGGCGAAGTGCTGCGCACGGCGGTGGCGGCGATCCAGCACACGCTCGACGAGAGCGGCCACCGGATCGAGCTGGACCTGCTCGACGAGTCCACCGTCCTGCTGGCCGACAGCGGGCGGCTGCAGCAGGTGGTCTGGAACCTGATGGGCAACGCGGCGAAGTTCTCGCCGCGCGGCAGCGCGATCACGCTGGCGATGCATGCGCAGGACGCGGGCGTGGTGGTCGAGGTCCGCGACCAGGGCCAGGGCATCGCACCCGAGTTCCTGCCGCACGTCTTCGACCGCTTCACGCAGAGCGACGCGGCGAGCAGCCGGCAGCACGGCGGACTCGGCCTGGGTCTGGCGATCGTCAAGAGCCTGGTCGAGGCGCACGGCGGCTGGGTCGATGTGCACAGCGAGGGCCGCGGCCGCGGCGCGGCCATCCGCTTCTGGCTGCCCGGCGAAGACGCGGCGCCGTCGGTGCTGGACGCGGACACGGCGTCCGGAGGCCTGACCGCCTACGGCGCCTTGAGCCCTTCCGGCACGTCCGGCGCGTCGGAGACCGCCGGCGGCTCCGGGACGCCCGGGGTCGCGGGGCCAGGCGCCGGCGACCCGCCCGCGATCCCGCTGACGGGACTGCGCGTGCTGGTCGTCGAGGACGACGTGGATGCCGCCGCGATGCTCAAGCTCATCCTTGAGGATCGCGGCATCCGCGCGGCCGTGGTCCACGGCGCCGACGACGCGCTGCGGGCGCTGGCCGACGGCGCGTTCGACCTGCTGGTCAGCGACATCGGCTTGCCGGGCCGCGACGGCTACGAGCTGATCCGCGACATCCGCGCGCTGGAGGTCCCCGGCGAGCGTCTGCCGGCGATCGCGTTGACCGCCTTCTCGCGCGACGTGGACCGGCAGCAGGCATTGCAGGCGGGCTTCGACGCGCACCTGCCCAAGCCGCTCAAGCCTCAGCTGCTGATGCGGCTGGTGGAGCAGCTCGCCGCGAGTTGATCCCGCAGGTCGCTCCTTGAACGGAGCCGGGCACGAACCCGCGCGCGTTGCCAGGCGACATACGGGGATGACATCTCCACACGCCCCACGCGTCGCCGCTCCCGACGCGCTTCCCGCCAAGCCGCGCGCCGGCGACCCCCTGCCCCCGCCGCGTCAGGCCTGGCTCCAGACGCGGCGCCGATTGCGACTGGCGGTGGACGACCTGCGTCGTGCCGTGGTCGGGCGCTGCGAGCAGCATCCGGATCGCACGCGCCTGACGATGGCGCTCGACGACGCGATCGCGGATCTGGAGGTCCTGCTGGACGGCTTCGACGGACCGCTGATCGAACTGCTCGACGCCGCGGAGAGAGCCCCGGATCGCGCCGTGCGCGACGACGTGCTGCGCCGCGTCGGCGACCATGTGGACGAGGGCCGTCGGCGCTTCGCCAGCGACGAACTGGTGGAACTGATGGACACCAACGGCTTCGTGGAACTCGGCCTGCGATCGGGGCTGGACGCCGCGCTGGCGGCGATCGCGCGGCAGCTGCATGACCGTCCGGCCCGCTGATCCTTCCGGAGACCCTCCCATCATGAACACTTCCAGTCTCGCCAGCACGTCCCATCTGAATTCGATAGGCCCGACAGAACCGGTTCCGAACGGAGCCATCGGAGGCTCTCAGAGCGACGATCGACGTCGACGGTTCCTGGAGTGGCTGAAAAAACGCGCGAAGGCGCTGGCCGATCTGGCCAGTCGGGGTTTCGTCCGCCGGGTGCCTGGCTGCCCGAACCACTTCAATCGTCACGATGTGAATCGAACCGCCTTCCGCACCCGCAAGTCCGGGCGGCGTGAAGCGAGCGGGCACGAATGGCTCGCCGGCAAGCTCGTCCCCTCCTCGACCGGCCCGGCGCGCGCCCCTGCCGCCTCGACACCGGTGAGCCGGGCGCGCATCGACGGCTGGGAACTGTCCGACATGCTCCGTCAGGCGTCCCCATTCAGCCCGTTCAAGCCGCAGGACAAGGTACTAGCACCGCTGCTCCGCGATGCCGTCGCCCTGCGGACGATGAAGGAGGGTCGGTTGCGCGACCTGGCGGCCGCCCGTCTGCGGGCGTCGTTGACGCAAGCGCTGTTCCAGACGGAGGGCCCGAGGGTGGTCGATGGACCGCGCAGGGCGGAACGCCAGCCGAGGCTGGGGGACGAGCGGCGCCGGGAGGTCCTTCTGCTCCTGATCTCCGACACCGATGACCGGTACAAGCCGTCCATCGCCGCCTTCCAACCGCCGCAGACGACACGCCGGCCCTGGTCATGGTTCCCGTGACGACGCCGCGCGCAGCGACAGGCCCAGCCAGAACGATCGCCCCGGCGCCGGCTCGTAGAACCGGCCGTTGCCGTCGTTGACGATGACGCTGCCGACGTAGCGGCGATCGGCGGCGTTGTCGACGCGCGCGATCAGCTCCGCCCGCATCGCCCCGACCGTCCAGCCGCGGCGCGCGCGCAGGTTGAGCACGCCGTAGCCGCCGGCCCATTCGCTGTTGATGTCGTTCACCGCGGCGCGCTTGACGCCGCGCCATTCGAGCGCCAGTTCGCCGTCACGCGCGACCTCGAACGGCCGCCAGGCGAGCTCGGCATACGCGCTGCCGCCGTGGGTGCCCGCAATGCGGTTGCCGGCCGCCACCGGCACGTTCGCGGCCGGACACGGCGTGCCGGTGCAGGTCAGGAAACCGTCCCGGTAGCGCGCCTTCAGCGTCCCGAGCGCCATCTGCGCGCGCCAGCGCGGGGCAACATCCCAGGCACCGGACAGCTCCACGCCGCCGCGCCGCGTGCGGCCGACGTTCTGGAAACTCGAGCGCCCGCCGCTGTTGGTCAGCACGCCGATCTCGTCGCGCGTCGTGACGTGAAAGGCGGTGGCGTCGAGCTCGACCGTCCCCGCGCGCCATTTCGCGCCGACCTCCTGCTGCACGCTCTTCTGCGGCCGCAACGCGGTGTTGAAACCGCCCTGCCCGTCCGCGCGGTAGGCCAGCTCGTTGAGCGTCGGCGATTCGAATCCCCGCCCCAGCGCGGCGTGCAGCAGCAAGGACGGCGTGAGCTTCCATCCCAGCCCCACGGCCGGATTGGCGTAGTCGTAACGCAGCGACCCGGAGTCGTCGCCGTTGCCCAGGAAGCGGTCGCGGGCGGAGAGCGAGACCCGTCCCGCGCGCACGCCCGCGCTCGCCGTGAGCGTCGTCGTCAGCGGGAGTTCCCCCTGCGCGTAAGCCTCGCGCGTCACGGCCCGGTTCTGCTCATCGCGACGCAGCGCGCCCGTCACGCCCAGTTGCTGCGACGTCCCGGTGCCGACGAAGTTCTCGTAGCCCTGGCGGTCGTCCCGCTGGCGTTCGACATTCACGCCGGTGACCAGCGTCGCCGACCCAAGCCGCCACATCAGGCGCGCGTCGACGCCGTCGTAATCCCGGCTGAAGTCCACCACCCCGCCGCCGCTGCCCGGCGGCGTCTGCGCGCCGACGGCGATGGACTGCCACTGCGTCACCGAGCGCCGGCCGGCGTAAGCGGCCAGCACGGCTTCGGAGAGGGCGCCGGCCTCGTCGAACTGGTGCCGCCACCGCGCGCCCAGCTGCGTCTGGCTCGCGTTCTTGCGGGTGTTGAACTGCCCGGCCTGGGACGCGGTCTGATCCGGATCGGCGGCGAACTGCGCCGCGGTCAGTCCGAGCGGGTCCTGCGCGCGCTGATCGATGTCACTCGCCAGCAGCAGCACCTGGTCGCGCGCGCCGCTCCACGCGAGGCGGCCGTTGGCCAGCGTGCGTCGCGCGGCGCTGTGCGGGCGGAATCCGTCGGTCTCCATGCGCGAGGCGCCGACCTGCGCTTCCCATCCGTCGCCGAAGGGCGTGCCGGCGGTGAAGCGGGCCTGGCGCAGTCCGGCGCTGCCGGCGTCGAGGTCCAGCTCGGCGAAGCGTTCGCGCACGGGCGCGCTCACCAGCGCGATCACGCCGCCCGAGCTGTTGCCATAGAGCGCCGAGAACGGTCCGCGCAGCACCTCCACGCGCGCGGCCGAAGCCAGGTCGAAGTGCGTGACCTGGCCCTGCCCGTCGGGCATGGTCGCCGGAATGCCGTCGGTGTAGAGGCGCAACCCGCGCACGCCGAACGGCGCCCGCGCCCCGAAGCCGCGCGAGGACAGCTGCAGGTCCTGCGCGTAGTTCTGGCGGTTGTTGGCGGTCAGGCCGGGCACGCGGTTGAGCGCCTCGGACAGGTTGATCATCGGGCCTGCGGCGCGCAGGGTGTCGGCGTCGATCACGGAGGCCGCATACGGGGCCTCGTCGAGGCGGCGCTCGGCCACGCTGCCGGACACGACCACAGTGGGCAGGGGCTGGGCGCCAGCGGCCGGCGCCGGCTGGCCCAAGGCCTCGCCGCACAGGCCGCTCAGCAGCCCGAGGACCGCGCTCGCGCAGGCGGTGTTTCGCATCGTTTTCATTGTTCTCCCCAAGGGCACCCGGCCCATCCGTTCGAACCAGCAGCCCGTTGAGCAAGCGGGGTGCCAGGTCATGCGTCGCGAGTCCGATGCTCCGACCTGCCGGTCGTCTTGCAGCACCGCCGTCGCCAGCAGCGGGATCTCCGATCACCGAACGGCTGACTGTCGTTCGCAGACTCATCCGTTGGCCGGGAGCACTTCTGCCGGCAAGAAGGCGAAACCACGAGGAGCTCCATTTCCATGACGCGAGTGACGTCTGCAGGCCATCTTCCGGACGGGAATACCGCCACTGTCGATTCTCACGCGACCCCGACGCCCGCCGACTGGAAGCGGCGGGGTTTCCTCCAGAAGCTGAAGGCACGCGTGTCCCGCCGCGTGGAGCCGTCGACGGATGGCCGGACGGGCGACGCGCGATCCGCCAAGACCAGGCCGGCCGCCCTCTCGGTGCTGCGCACCGCCGGCCACGGCGCGATCAGGACGGTACGAAAGGCGACCACGGCCGTCGGCAGGGCCGTCAATCCCGGGGATCCGACCAGCTTTGCCGCGGTGAAACGCGATTACGACCGGCTGTGGACCCGCGCGCACGAAGAAAAGATCTTCGACGACAACGAAGCCCAGGCCCTGCGCGCGCGCCTCCTCGGGTACATCGAACGGAAAGAGCGCGGTGGCTGCGAGAGCCAGAAGAAGGGCCAGGCCAAACTCGACCTCGCCTCCCTGTGCCTCCAGGGGATCGATCAGATGCGACAGAACTACGCGGAAATCCAGCGCCGCGCGTGTCGACCCGAACCGCTGCGCAGCGAACTCGCCCGCCAGGCACAGGCGGAAGCCTCGCCGGCCAGGCGCGCTGCGCAGGCACGTCAATGGCGCGGTGAGTCCCCCGCGCACCGTCTGTCCGGCAGCACGACCGAAGGGGTCGTCAACGCCGACGACGGCCTGCCGGTCTTTCGGCTCCTGGCGATCCCTCCCGCGCCGCCAGGATCGGGCGCCGTGAGGGAGGCGACGAAGGCGGCCCTCCGGGCAGTCATGGGCGCGGCGATGCACGGCGAGGTCCGCCGACAGACCGGCGTCGACCTCTGCCTCCCCCAGGCCACCGTCAGCGCCCCGCTTTGCGCCGGGGAGCCGCGCGTCGTCATCGTGGATGCGATCGCCGGATCGCCGCCGACCGATGCGACGCTTCCGGACGCCGCCACGCTCCAGCGGGCCGTCGTCGGTCAATGGATGCTGGGACACGTGAGGCCCGCCTGGAGCGACTTCGGGATCGACGCCAGCGGGCGGTTCGCCTCCCACCACACCGCCCTCTCCGCCCGCCCGCTCAGAGAGATCTGCGAGAGATCGGAGAACGCCCTGTCGGCATCCGGACTGTTCGTGACCCCGGACGGAACGTCCCCGAGCGAGCTCGCCGGGCAGCCGCTGGACGACGTCCTTCGGTCCGCCCTCCTCCAGCTCGACCCGCTTGCGATGGACAAGGCCTTCGTGCGCGCCCAGGGGGACCTGGCCACCTCCGACCGACTGGGCAGACCGGGAGAGTCCCGGGAAACGCCGCTGGGCGACGAGTCGGTCCTTGACGGCGTCGGGAACGAGCGGATGGCCCTGCTTCGGGCGCTCCAGCGGGCCGTGGCGACCGGCGACGCCTCGACGCCGTTCGAAGCGGTTCTTGCGGATGCCTCAGAGGCATTGAGGGCGATGGAACACGAACGCCGACAGGCGCAGGCGTCGCGACGCGGGATCGACCAGCCGGCCGCCCCCTCCAAGGCACGGACATTCGCGGAACGCGTCAGACACGGCGCATCGACGCTGTGGCGCCAGTTGCAACGCCGAAAGATCCGGTAGCGCGACAACGGGACGACGCGGACTGCCCCGTTCCGGGCTCCATCCCCGGCGGGCACCCCGCTTGCTCGGTGATCGCTGCTGCCGCCCTTGCCGGGGCGGCCTCTGGATGGAGAACCCGAATGAACAAGTCGTCCCTGGTCCGCCGCGTCATCGTGGGCGCTGCCTTCTCCTGCGCCGCTGCCGCGGTGCTCGCGCTCGAGGCGCAACCCGCGACCCCGCCCGGCTACGGTCCCAACCCCGCGCTGCCCGAGCCGCAGAAGGCGCTGGTGCCGACGATCAACGTCGCCAAGGCGATCGGTTGGCCCTCCGGCGCCAAGCCGCAGGCCGCGGCCGGTCTGGCGGTCGCGCGTTTCGCCGACAAGCTCGACCATCCGCGCTGGCTCTACGTGCTGCCCAACGGCGACGTGCTGATCGCCGAGACCAACGCCCCGGTGCGCCCCGACGACGGCAAGGGCCCCAAGGCCTGGATCACCAAGCAGTTCCAGAAGAAGGCCGGCGCCACGCCCAAGAGCGCCAACCGCATCACCCTGCTGCGGGACACCAACGGCGACGGCGTCGCGGACCAGCGTTTCGCGTTCGCGGAGGGCCTGAACTCGCCGTTCGGCATGGCGCTGGTCGGCAACAGCTTCTATGTCGCCAACACCGACGCGATCGTGCGCTTCCCCTACGCGACCGGGCAGACCCGGCTGGCCGGCAAGCCGACGAAGGTCGCGGACCTGCCCGGCGGCACCATCAACCACCATTGGACCAAGAGCCTGATCGCGAATGCGGAAGGCACCAAGCTCTACGCCGGCATCGGCTCCAACAGCAACGTGGCAGAGAACGGCATCGAGAACGAACAGCGTCGCGCCGCGATCCTGGAGATCGACCTGCAGAGCGGTTCGACGCGCGTGTTCGCGTCGGGCCTGCGCAATCCGGTCGGCCTGGCCTGGGAGCCCACGAGCAAGGCGCTCTGGGTCGCGGTCAACGAGCGCGACGAACTCGGCGACGACCTGGTGCCCGACTACATCACCTCGGTCCAGGACGGCGGCTTCTACGGCTGGCCCTACAGCTGGTACGGCAAGCACGTCGACGAGCGCGTCAAGCCGCAGCGGCCCGAGCTCGTGGAGAAGGCGCTGGTGCCGGACTTCGCCGTGGGCGCGCACACCGCCTCGCTCGGATTGGCTTCCTCTGACGGCAACCAGCTGACGCAGGAATTCGCCCACGGCATGTTCATCGGCCAGCACGGTTCGTGGAATCGCAAGGTGCCGGCGGGCTACAAGGTGGTGTTCGTGCCTTTCGTCGGCGCCAAGCCCAGCGGTCTGCCGGTCGATGTGGTGACCGGCTTCCTCGACGCGCAGGGCCAGGCGATGGGACGTCCGGTCGGCGTCGCGCTCGACCGCCAGGGCGCGCTGCTGGTGGCTGACGACGTCGGCAACGTCATCTGGCGCGTCACCGCCACCGGCGCCGCGGGACCGCAGGCCGCCTTCCCGGCGGCCGCCGGCGCGGCCAGCACCCCGGCGTCGCGCTGACACGAACTACCAGGGACGGGGATCGACAGAGTCCGATGCGTCATCGCGACGGCCCGACCGGGTCGGCGACAGGCGCTTGCGGACCCTCACCATGTCGAACCTTTTCCTTGTCACAACGCCCCGGTGCCATCGCGCGGAGGATGGCCACGGCTGCGCGGAGACGCCTGAGTCCGTCGCGACGCCTCGTCACGGCGGGCAGCAGCAGCGCCAGCAGGATTTCCTTTCCCGATTGAAGGACCGGCTACGGGAGACGTTTTCCCGCCTGCGCGCAGGGTCCCGCTCCCGATCGCCGGTTCCCATGCCGCCCCCGGTGACGCTTTCAGAAGTGAAGCGCCGGCATCGGCAATGGCGTCACGCCGACTGCCCCGCCTGCGGCGATCGCATGACCTCGTTCATGGACACCGCATGGCAGTTCCTCGACGCGAACAAGGGTGGCCGGACGCCCTCGCAACAACGGGAGGTGGCACAGGTGACCGCCTGGATGGACGACTTGCGCGGGGTCTGGTCCGCGAACAAGCGCATCCCGCAGACCCATCCGGTGGGGCGTGTGCTGGCGAGGCTGGCGGCCCGCTTTTCCTGCTGCAGTCCGGCTGTGCGCAAGCGGCGCGCACGTGCCCGTCAGGTGGAGACGATCCGAGAGCGATGGCTGCTGCCTGGCGTCATGTCCCCTGCGGTGCCGTTGCGCTGATATGGCAACATAGTTCCACATTCTTCATTTATGGCACTTTATTTCCAATCTGCTTGACCGGCATTCAGCAATAAAGTACCTTTTCTGGACGAATTGGAACTTTATTGCCATGATGACGCTTCCTGAGATTGCGGACACCCTGCGCGACGCGGCCCGGCGAAACGGGGTGACGCAGGCCCGTCTGGCCGACGCGGCGGGTATTTCCTCCCGCACGCTCACCCATGTGCTCAGCGGACAGGAAGATTTCCGCGTCTCGACCTTGATGGCGGTCGCCCATCAGTTGGGACTCGAACTGGTGCTGGTGCCCAAGGGCGCCGCCCGGGCCGTCGTCGCCGGAGACGTCCTGGGACCGCCTGTGCGGTCGGTGGTGACCGAGGCCCTGGAAGCGCTGCACGCGCAGCGCGACGCGACCCCCGTTGCCGCCACCATGCCGGCCGCAAGGAGGCTCCCATGAACGTGAAGGTCCTGGCGATCCACCTGGGCACGATGCGCATGGGCGTGCTGTTCCAGTACGTCCTGAACGGCGACTCGGTGATCAACCGCTTCGTCGCCGACGAGGACCTCATGACGCGTGCCGGTCCGGGGACGCCGACGCCCACGCTGTCACTGTCCATGCGGGCGGCCACGCCCGAAGCGCAGGCCGCGCTGTGGCGCAACATCCGCTCGGTCAGCTTCAACGGGCGTCACTCGCCGGCGGCGGGCTGGCTGCTGCCGAGCTTCTTCCAGAACCTGCTGCCGGAGGGCGTGTTCCGCCATCACGTCGCGGAACTCCGAGACTGCGCGCCGAACGACCACTTCGAGATGCTTGCGGCCTGCGGCAAGGACCTGCCTGGCAACGTCCATGCACTCCCGATCGAGCTGACCCGCGAGGAACTCGCCCGCTACGTCACGCAAGGACAGGACGCGCTGGAGATGTCCGTCACGGCGGATCCGCTCGACGAAGGCGTCTCGCTGTCGGGCGTGCAGCCCAAGCTCGGCGTCATCCGGGACGGCGAACGCTATGTCGGGCGTACCAAGGACCATGACACCCACATCATCGCGAAGCTGCCGGTGGTGGGCCAACCGCTGCTGCCCGAAGTCGAGGAGCTCAGCCTGCGCTTGGCGCGCGCCGCCGGCGTGGACACCTGCGAGGCCGCGCTGGAGCCGCTGGAACGGCTGGGACTGCAGCACGGCTACGACCTCGGCGACGCCACGGCGGAAACCAATTTCCTGGCCGTGACGCGTTTCGACCGATCGCCGGCGGGACGCATCCATGTCGAAGACTTCGCGCAGATCCTCGGTTGCGCGCCGGAGGACAAGTACGGCCGCGGGCCGGACGGCGAGCGCATCAGCTACCTCGATCTCGCGGCGGTGCTGATGACCGAGGCGTCCATGGGCGAGCCGGCCGTGCACGAACTGCTGCGGCGCATCGTCGTCAACGAGTTGATCGGCAATGCCGACATGCACCTGAAGAACATCGGCGTGCGCTACCTCGATGGCATCACCCCGACGCTCTCACCCGCCTACGACCTGGTGGCCTATGCGGTGTTCCACCGCCTGCGCGGCCATGCGCTCCACATCCTGCCGCCGCCTCTGCTGCCGCGGCGCGCCGCCACATCGGACGGCAATGGCGCGCCTCTCTTGCGGCAGTCGATGTCGCCTGCACTGCTGCAGGTCTTCTGTGATCGCCTGCGGATTCCCGTCAAGCCGGCGGAAACGGCGATCACGCGCTGCGTGAAAGCGGCTTTCGCCACCTGGCCGTCGATGATCGAGGCCTCCACCTTGACGGCGCAGCAGAAGGAGCGTCTGCTCGCGCAGTTCACGGCGCATCCGCTGGTCGCATCGTTGGCGCGTCGCGCCGAACGCGCGGCCGCCAGGCTCACGCGTCCTGTTGACGCTCGTACTCCCGGCTCTCCAGGCTGAGTTCGTCGCGCCATTGGCGGTCGAGCTCGTCGCGACGCCGGCGCAGCGCCCCCGACAGCGCGCGCCAATCGACCGAAGACGCATGCGTGAGGCGCGGCAGGATGCCCTGCTCCACGTCCTGCGCATGGTGGGTGACGTAGCGGCCGAGCACACCCACCAGCGGCGCGAACTGCGTATCGTCCGCGCGCATGCGGCGCAGCTGCGACATCAGGATGCGCACCACGAGATGCTCGATCTCGGCCTCGTTGATCAGGCGACGCTCGACGACGCCGATCTCCGGGCACCTGCGCACCGCCGGATAGAACAGCTCCTCCTCCAGCGTCGCATGCACCGTCAGCAGCGCGCAGGTGCGGCGCACCAGCGCCTCGCAGGATTCGTGATCCCCCAGCGCCCAGAGCCGGTCGAACTGGTGGAAGGCGTGCTGCGCGCGCTGATGGTCGTCGACCAGCAGCGCCACGACCTCGTCGCGCGCCATCAGGTCCGCGCGGAAGTCGGCCTGCGGCAGGACATGCGACCTCATGCGGGTTCTCCTTGCTCCACGTGGCGGTCCATCTGCTGGCGTGCCGGCGCGGCGTGGTCGTCGTGGTAACGCTTCGGACCGTCCGGGTGCACGCCCGGATCGTCGGGATGCTCGTGCGGCGCCTGGTCGGGGCCGGGCGCGGGCGGATCGGCCGGGCGATCCTCTGTCGAGCGCCGCGGCTGATCGGGCTTGGGCGAGGCCGCCCGCACCGCGCGGCGGGACGTCTCGAATGCCGGGTCGTTCATGAGGCTCATGAGGCGGGCTCCTGGGGCTTCTGTGTCCATCGTGTTCCGGCAAACGCGGTGCCGCCCCCGCGCCAGTCGCGGCGCCCGCTTCGGCAGCGCTTGCCGACAGAACGTCCGGATGGCATCAGGCGCGCCGCTTGCAAGGCGTCGCGCGACGACAAGGAACGCCATGCACCAACTGTCCCTGCCCTTCGAGGCCCATTCGATCCCGCCGAGTCCGCCGCATCCGAACGAGGTTCCCTTCGTTCCGCCGCCGCCGCACGGCCCGACGCCCGAGCCCGGCGACGATCCGCCCGGCATCATCGATCCGCCCATTCCGGGCGAAAACCCGGTGCCGGTGCGCGAACCGCCCTACATGCCGCCGCCCACGGCCGTGAACTGAGATCCCGCAAAACGCCCGGGCGGAGGCCCGTCGGGGCGACACGCGGGCCACAGCCGGGCCGGGCGGGCGCATGCCGACCCGCACCGGTCCTGGGCGGCACGGCGATTGCCATCGTCAGGGGCTTGTTTCCCTCTGTCACAGGAGTCGCCTTTGAATGCACTGCTGCTCCCGGCGCTGCGCCGGGCATGCGCCGACGGGGTGTTGGCCAGCCTGTTCTCAGGGCTGGCGCTGTTGCGCGGCAGCCGGTCCGACCATGCCCATCTGGTCGGTCGTTCCGAGTACCGCGTCGGCCGTCCGCCGCTGAAGACCTCTGCCGCTGACATCGCGCTGCACGCCGCCACTGGCATGGTGTGGGGCGCCCTTTACGACCGGCTGCGCGCGATGCGCCGCCGGCCCACGCGCGGCAACGCCGTCACCGACGCGCTGCTGCTGACGGCGGTCGCCGTGGGCGTCGACCGCGTCGTCACCCCCAGCGTGCTGACGCCCGGCGCCGACAAACGCGCCACGGCCTCGGGCACGCGGCCGCCATCGGTCGCCAGCCTGCTGCTCGTCTACGGCGCGTTCGCGGCCGGGCTCGCGCTCGGCGGCATGCATGCGATGAAGCACCCTGCGCCGCGTCGCGCGGGGGACCCGGCATGAAGTCGCTCCACCTCCAGATCCGCTTCCTGGTCCCGCTGCTGATCACCCTGACCGTCGCGGCGCTGCTGGCGCTGCCGCTGCTGGACCGCATGACGCTGCGCTGGTTCTCGCGCGACCTCAGCCTGCGCGGCGCCATGGTCGCCAAGACCCTGTCCGTCGCCATCAGCGACATCGACCCCAGCGCCCAGCGCGAACGCCTGCGCAACCTGCTGGAGCGCGGCGTGCTCGACGAGCGCCTCGTCGGCATCGCGCTGTGCGCGCCCGACGGCACGCAAGTCATGAGCACCAAGGGCTTCCCGGGCTCGCTCAGCTGCAAGGAGGCAGAAGCCAGCGCCGCGCTGAAGGATCCCCGTCTGGAGCTGACCAGCGGCGCCGTCCACATCGGCGTGTTCCCGGTCAATCCGGCGCAGCCCGACGCTGAACGCCTGGTGCTGCTGCATGACCTCAGCCTGCCTGACCGGCGCAGCCTGGACACGCGGCGCTACATGATCATCTTCATCACCGTGCTGGGTCTGGCGATCGCCGGCATCACGATGATCGTGGCGCAGTTGAGCTGGCGCGGCTGGGTCTCCGGCATGCGCGCCATCCTGCGCGGCGAGGGGCTGGTCCGGCCGCTGCTCAACACGGGCGGCTTCCGTGGCGGACCCGAAACGGCGCCGCCCGAGCTGCAGCCGCTGGAGGTCGAGATCCGCCAGCACATCCGCGAACTCGAGGACAACCTCTACCGCGAGCACGGCCCGCTGACGCCCTGGGACCCCGAACGCCTGCGCGGCCTGCTGCGCACGCAGCTGCGCGGCGACCAGGTGATCGTGGTCTCCAACCGCGAGCCCTACATCCACCAGCGCGGTCCCGACGGCATCACGGTCAGCCGGCCCGCCAGCGGCCTGGTCACCGCGGTCGAGCCGGTGATGCGCGCCTGCTCCGGCACCTGGATCGCGCACGGCAGCGGCAGCGCCGACCGGGACGTCGTCGACGCGCACGACCGCGTCGCGGTGCCGCCCGACACGCAGGACTACCTGCTGCGCCGCGTCTGGCTCAGCGAAGAGGAAGAACGCGGCTACTACCAGGGCTTCGCCAACGAAGGCCTGTGGCCGCTGTGCCACGTGGCGCACGTCCGCCCCGTCTTCCGCGAATCGGACTGGGCGCAGTACAAGGCCGTGAACCAGCGCTTCGCCGATGCGGTCGTGGCCGAGGCCCGCGGCGACGATCCGGTGGTGCTGGTGCAGGACTACCACTTCGCGCTGCTGCCCGCGATGGTCCGCGCCAAGCTGCCCAAGGCGACCATCATCACCTTCTGGCACATCCCCTGGCCCAACCCCGAGTCCTTCGGCATCTGCCCGTGGCGACGCGAGCTGCTGCAGGGCATGCTGGGCAGCACCATCCTGGGCTTCCACACCCGATTCCATTGCAAGAACTTCACCGAGACGGTGGACCGCTATCTGGAAGCGCGGATCGAGCACGAGCACTCCACCATCAGCTACCAGGACGAACCGACGCTGGTCCAGAGTTATCCGATCTCGATCGCCTGGCCGACCGACGAGGAACGCGCCGGTTGGGCGTCCCCGGCCGACGCGCGCGCCGCCGTGTTCGAGCGCCTCAAGCTCGCGCCCGACACCGTGATGGCGGTCGGCGTGGACCGCTTCGACTACACCAAGGGCATCCTGGAGCGGCTGCACGCGGTCGAGCGGCTGCTGGAGAAGCATCCGCAGTGGCAGGGGCGCTTCGTCCTCGTGCAGGTGGCGGCGCCGACGCGCAACGCGCTGGAGGAATACCGCGAGTTCCAGGACCGTATCCACCGCGTCACCGAGCGCATCAACCTGCGCTTCGGCGAGGCTGGCTACAAGCCGGTCGTGCTGCTGGCCGAGCACCACGACCATGCGGCGCTGATGTCGCTCTACCGTGCCGCGCACATGTGCGTGGTGACCAGCCTGCATGACGGCATGAACCTGGTGTCCAAGGAGTTCATCGCCGCGCGCGACGACGAACAGGGCGTGCTGATCCTGAGCCGTTTCGCCGGCGCGGCGCGCGAGCTGCAGGAGGCGCTGGTCATCAACCCGTACCACGTCGAAGAAACCACCGACGCCCTGCACCGTGCGGCGCTCATGCCGACGCAGGAACAGCGCGAGCGCATGGCCAGCCTGCGCATGACGGTGCGCGAATTCAACGTCTACCGCTGGGCCGGCCGCATGCTCACCGACGCCGGTCAATGGCGGCTGCGCGAGCGCATCACGCGGCGCGTGCAGCGGCGTTCGCGGGAAGCCGGAGAGGAGACCATGACGCCATGATGCCGACGCGATATCTGCTCGACGCGGAGGGCCGCGCCGCGATCGCCCGCCTCATGACACGCCGCCCCTTGCTGGGCTTCGACTTCGACGGCACGTTGGCGCCCATCGTCATGCATCCGGACGAGGCCCGGCTGCCCGAGTCCACCGCGAAGCTGCTTGAGCGGCTGGCGGCGCGGCTGCCGATCGCGGTGGTCAGCGGGCGGCAGGTGCTGGACGTGCGGCACCGGCTCGGATTCAAGCCCACGCACATCGTCGGCAACCACGGGGCGGAGGATGAGTTCGACGGGCCTGACCCGCGCGTGGTCACCACGCTGGGCGCGTTCCGGGACAGGATGCTGCGCATGGAGCCCGACCTGAACCGGGCCGGCGCCACGATCGAGGACAAGGGTGCCTCGATCGCGATCCATTACCGCATGGCGCCCAATCCGGTGGCCGCGCGGGAGGCGATCGCCGCGCTCATCGCGGACCTCCCGCCAGGGGTCCTCACCGAACCGGGCAAGCGTGTGGTCAACGTGCTTGTCGACGGCGCGCCCGACAAGGGCGATGCGATGACGCGGCTCACCGCGCGTTACGGCGCCGATGCGGGCTTCTACGTCGGCGACGACACCAACGATGAGCCGGCCTTCGAGCGTGCCGCGGCAGATTGGGTCACGGTGCGTGTCGGTCCGAGACTCGATCACAGCCATGCGAGGTACTACCTCAACGAGCAGGCGGAGATCGACGACGTGCTCCGACTGATGCTCGAGCACCTCGGTGATCCGGGAGAGGGGCGACCGGGTCCCCTTTTCGGAACTTAGGGAGGGAATTTGCTTGCCGGGAGGCAAGCAAAGGAGGGAGATGGAGAAAAGGGGACCCGGTTGCCCCTCTCCTTGCTCGCGCGATGCAGTCAGGGCGCCGGTGACGGCGGCAGCGATGGTTTCAGCACGGGGGCTGCGGGTGCGGGGATGTCCTCGACCAAGGCCCTCACCCGCGGCAACGACTGCGGGTGAGTTTTCTGCAGCCAGGCGATCAAGCCCTCGCGCAGCTCGCAGCGCAGGTCGAAGGCCTTGCCCGAATCTTTCGCGCTGACGAGCACACGGATCTGCATCGTGCGCTCGGTCGTCTCGACCACCTGGACGCCGCAGACCCGTCCGTCCCAGTGCGCCGAACCCTTGCACATGATGGTGGCCTTCTCGCGCAGCTCGTTGACCGGCAGCGTGAAGTCGACCCAGAGCATCACCGTCCCCAGGATGCTTGAGCTGGTGCGCGTCCAGTTCTGGAACGGGTTCTCGATGAACCATTGCAGCGGGATGACCAGCCGGCGCTCGTCCCAGATCTTGAGCACGACGTAGGTCGAGGTGATCTCCTCCACCCGGCCCCATTCGCCCTGGATGATGAGCACGTCGTCGAGGCGGATCGGCTGCGCCATCGCGATCTGGAGGCCGGCCAGCAGGTTGCCGAAGACGGACTTCGCGGCCAGGCCGAAGACCAGCCCGGCGATGCCCGCGGAAGCCAGCAGGCTGGCGCCGACCTGCTTCGCCCGCGGGAAGGTCATCAGGATGAAGGCCAGTGCGGTCAGCATGACCGCCCCCTTGGCCACGCGCGCCAGCACCTTGGTCTGCGTCTGGATGCGGCGGGCGGCGAGGTTGTCCTCCACGTCCGCGGGATTGAGCAACGCCACGCCGTTGGCGACGCCGGTGATCGCGCCGGCGGCCACTGCCGCGATGGCCATGATGCACAGCACGCCCAGCAGATGCTGCACGCCGTTGATGCCGGGCATCGTGTCGGGCACGCCCTGTGCGGCGATCAGCAGGCCGATGAGCGGAAGGGCCCATCGGACCGGGTTGTCGATGCGCTGCACGACCGAGGTCAGCAGCGGCGAGAACCGCGCCAGGCGCTGCGCGATCGGTCGCAGGACGGCGTGCAGCAGCAGCGCGCCGACGATGATCACCAGCGCGCCGAGCAACAACTGGCCCCAGAGCATGAGGTCGGTATCGAGGAGGGTGAAGCGGGATTTCCAGGCTTGCATGCCGGGGGCGGGCAAGCGCCGTTCCGCCGCAGGTCTCCCGGCTGCCGCCCGCGATGCAAGCGTCGTCAGCCGCGCTCGAAGAGCTCGGTGAATCCCTCCACCTGCACGGGCCGTGCCGATGCGCCCTCATTGTCGGAGGAAGAGAGCGAGGAACTCGACGAGGGCCGCGGGAGCGCAACCATCGCCACCGGACGCTGCGGCCTAGGGCCATCCGTGCGCGCAGGGACCATGCGTGCCCCCAGCAATGCGTTCCGCATCTCAGACATCTTTTCGTCCAGGAGCAGCAGCTCCGGTCGCTTGCCGTCATACGCGGCGATGCGGCGCCGCACCGCGACCGCGGCGCCGGGGCTGCCCTTCACCTCGGCGCGACGCAGGGCCTCCGCAGCGATGTCCTCGTACGTCGACAGCACCTTGCTCAGATCGCGATCGTCCAGCGCTCCCGGACTCGCCAGCGTGGAGAAGACGCTTCCAGTCGCGAGCATGTCGCTGGTGCTTCCGACCAACGAGTCGATGCGCCTGTGCAAGTCGTTGACGTGTTCCAGCCTCAGGACGCCCGGGTCCCTCGGATCGATTCCGGAACCTTCCGCCGCGTGACGCACGTCCTCCCACAGCGCGTTCAGACGTTGCCAGCGCGGCACGAGCAGCGCATGGAACGATCGATTCATCTTTTGTTCATAAAGGTGGCGGATGTCCGGCCATGCCTCGTACGCCTCCAGACATCGCGACAAGCGGCGGGCCGCGGTCAGCAAGCTCGTCGCGTTGGCGGCGTCCGCAGTCGGATCTTTCCGGAGCTGGCGGGCCAACTCCGACACACAAAAGCACAACAACGCTCTCAGTCTCTCCCCGTGCTGGCGAGGCTGCTCAAAGCAGGCGAGGACGACATCCAGATCCCGGATCGACTGCGGACGGGACGCCTTGGACCCGGGCTGTTCTCCGGCGAGCGGCGGAAGGCTGCCTGCCGGGAGGTCGCCTGCCAGACAAGCTCTCAGCGCGGCGTGCCACGGTAATTCTTGACGCTTGTTCGGATGGAACTCCTGCGCTTCAAACAGCTGATCCAGAGCGCAACTCGAAGGTGAGATCGGAAACATGGTATCGACAGGCGCGGTGACGCTTTCAATGATCGAAGGTCTTGAGTGGCACCGCGATCCGTCCAGTGCGTCGCCGTCGGAGCACCGGGCCGGCCGCTTGCCGATTCCGGACGACATCGTCAACGAGGAGCCGTCATGGCGGACACCAAGACCAGAAGCAGTTCAGACAGCGGCCCGGCGCCGTCGCGCCGCATGCTCGACAAGTCGCCCGTGGCGCCCGGTTCGGTCGAGCCCGACGCCGCGCCGACGCACAACGACGACGCGCAGCTGCCGCATGAACGCGATCAGAGCACCGGCGGCGAGTCGACCGGCGGCATGGGATCCGGCGCGGCGGGCGAGGATCAGCGCGCCGTCATCGGTCAGGCCCATGAGGACCTGAAGCAGGGTCAGGTGGACACCGATCTTCGCTCCACGCCGGGACTCGACGCGGAGCGGCGCGACAGCCTGGTCAAGGACGTGAAGCCGTCGGATCCGTCGAAGGCTTCCTCGGATCGCTGATGTCCGTCGGAGGTGGGGCGATCCGGTTCTCATAGAACCAGGACGACGACATCGGCGGCGCAGTCGGCGTCAGACGTGACGGGAAATGCATCGACAGCGGGGGCGCCGAGGGCTGCAAAGATCGCGCCCGCGGGGAAGCGAGCCTGCCGGGCCGATCGCTCGGCGTCAGATCGCCAGCGGTCCTCGGAGCCGCCCCGCCCGACAGTCGCAGACGTTCAGCATGGAGGTCCTGCGCTTCAGCGAGTGACGCCGCGAGGACGGCCTCGTAGCGCTCCCGGATCTCCGATTTCGCCGCGCCGGCTTCGTCGGGGCTCCGGTAGCGGCGCAGTAACGCTTCCAGCTGATCCTTCAGATGGAAGTGCTCTTCGATCTGAGCGCACAAGGGCCACCAGGACGGATCGTTGCGCCGGCTGAACTGGAGGTAGTGCCAGCGCAGCTCCTCGAGACAGGGCCCTCCCAGCGCCCCGGCCGTGTCGCGGCACAGCCCTGCGAGCGTCTGATTCCAGAAGCCGACCTGCGCCGAAGCCCTGTCGTCGCCACCCGCCCTGCAGATGTCGACGATGCGCCGGACTTCGCGGATGACCGCTTGGCGGGGGACCGTCGCCTGAACGTCTCCGGCGGAGCCGGGGAAGTCGAGGCAGCCGCTGTGGTCGCTCGTCTCAGCGCGACGCTCGGGCGGCCCGCTCACGAATCCGTCGCCCAGGTCATGGCAGCCGGTTGCGGCGGTGATCGGAAAAGACATCATGGGAGGACACTCCGAAAGAGCGCCTCAGTCGAGGGCGGCGGTCCGAGGTTCCTTCACCATCGACCCGGACCGCCCCAATGAAAACGGAGCCTCTTGGGGCTCCGTCCTTGTCTCCATCACGCCTCGGGAATCTGTTCGTCAGCTGTGCTGGCGCCGCCGTTCGACCGCATCGATGCGCAGCATCTGGCGGTACTTGGTCACCGTGCGGCGCGCGACCACCAGGCCCTGGCGGGCGAGCTGGCGCGTGATCTCGGCGTCGGAGAACGGGTTCTCCGCGCGCTCGGCCTCGATGATGTCCTTGATCAGCCCGCGGATCGCGGTGCCCGAGCAGGCGCTGCCGTTGCTGCTCACGATCGCGCGCGAGAAGAAATACTTCAGCTCATAGACGCCGCTCGGCGTCGCGAGGTACTTGTTGTTGGTCACGCGCGAGACCGTCGACTCGTGGATGCCCACCTCATCGGCGATCTCCTTGAGCCCCAGCGGCTTCATCGCCATCGCACCGAACTCCAGGAAGTGGCGCTGCCGCTTCACGATCGCGTTGGCCACGTCGAGGATGGTCGAAAAGCGCTGCTCGATGTTGCGCATCGTCCAGCGGGCCTCCTGCAGGTGATTGGCCATTTCCGCATGACCCTGCTGGCGATGGCGTTGGAACAGCTCGGCGTACACCTGGTTCATCCGCACCTTGGGGATCACGGCCGGATTCAGCTGCACGCGCCACTGGCCGCGGACCTTGGTCGTCAGCACGTCCGGCACGATGTACGCGGCCTGCGTCGTCTCGTAGCGCCAGCCCGGCCGCGGATCGAAGCGACGCAGCTTCAGGCAGATCGACTCGGCCTCCGCCACGCTCACGTCCAGCAACTGCGCCAGCGACGGGATGTCGCGGGAGGCGAGCAGGTTCAAATGCTGCGAGATGATGCGTTCGGCCAGATTGCGGCTGCGCGCGTCCTCCAGCTTGGGCAACTGCAGCAGCAGGCATTCGGCCACGTTGCGCGCACCCACGCCCAGCGGATCCAGCGCCTGCACGCGCTTGAGCGCGATCTGCATCTCGTCGATGCCCACCGGCGGCTGCATCTGCGCGACCGCCGCCAGCTCTTCGAGCGAGCTGCGCAGATAGCCGTCGTCGTCCACCGACTCGGCCACGATGGTCGCCAGCACCAGATCGCGCGGCGACAGCCGCAGCACATTGAGCTGGCTGCGCAGATGCTCGCGCAGGCTGGTCTGCGCGGCGGTCATCTCCAGCGCGCTGAGTTCGCCGTCTTCCGCCCGGCGCATCGAGCCGGAGCCCTCCGCGCGCCAGATCTCGCGGTCGTCCGGGAAGGGTTCCGGCGCGTCGGACATCACCGGCGACGGCGCGACCTGCATCTCCGCTTCCAGCGGTGACGAATCGTCCGAGGATTCGGTGACTTCGAGGAAGGGATTGCGCCCCAGCATGTCCGTGACCATGGTGGAGAAGTCCAGCGAGGACATCTGCAGCAGACGCACGGCGTGCTGGAGGCGAGGCGACAGCGTCTGGGTCTGTCTGTGCTCGTGCCTGAGTTCCATTGCTCCCACTTGTGAGACTCCTGTCCGGTAGAGAGTGAGGCTGCCTGCAACCGGTTCCGGAGAGTCCCCGCCGACGAGGACGGGAACAGGTTGTAGGCAGTGCCGGCGAGCCGGCCTGTTGGAGCCATCAGCGCAAGGACCATGCCACCTCGCCGGAAAAGTTTCATATGGCGGAGCGCGCGCCATTCGGCGTGCCTGCCCGGACGTCGCAAACGCAGTAGGCACGGGGCCTGCCGGGAATCGGGTGCATCGACCAGCGGATCCCCTCAACGCCTCTCGATGACCCCGCGCCGGTTCGCCCAACGTCCGTGGACCTCGCCTTCCCTCAGATTCCGCGCAAGGCTTTCGGCACCGTTTACCGAACGCCGGTCCCCTCACGTCCCCATGCTTGTCGCCAACTTCCGCTCAATCGGAAAGCGCGCGCCTGGGCTTCCATACTTCCACCGCCGCCGACCCTCACGCTACTCCCCCGCAAGCGGGAGCGGGAGTAAGAGGCGTCGTGCCGATTGGCCCCTCTCCCGCGGTGCGGGCGAGGGCGCAAGAGGGTCAGCGGCGGTGGTACCGCTCCCTCCTGGCCCGAGGCTTGCTTGAAGCGACTGCCAGTTCCCTTCCCCCGTCATCCTTACCATCTTGCGTCCCTCCGCCCTGCCCCCGACCACGATGCGCCGCTGGGCGACGCGAGGCCTGCTATTGATCGCCCTGGTCTTCCTGCTGAAGGAGGCGAGCGCGATCGTCCTGCCGGTGCTGGTGGCGCTGATCCTGACGTTCGTGCTGGCGCCGGCGGTGCGCACGATGCGGCACCACGGCATGCCGGAGTCGCTGAGCGCGGCGATGCTGGTGACCACGCTGGTGGGCTGCACGGTACTGAGCGTGGCCCTGCTGGCCGAGCCGGTGGCGCAATGGTGGCAGCGGGCGCCGACGGCGGTTTCGCAGGCGCTGAACCAGGTGGACAAATGGCGCGCGGCGATTCCTGGCTTCGGCCCGCCGGGCGAACGTCGGAGTTCGAGTCGCTCGGCGCCAACGCCGCCGCCGGATCCCGTGCGGGAACGTATCGCCAGCGAAAGCGTCGCCCTGACCGCCCAGGCGGTGGGTGTCGGGCTGAAGTTCATGGTGTCCACCGCCGCGACCACGATCCTGCTGTACTTCCTGCTCGCCTCCGAGCACTGGGTGCTGTCGCGCTGCATCGAGCTGCTGCCGCATCGCCCGCGACTGCGGGCGGTGGTGCTCGGCGGCCTGCGCGCCGCGCAACGCGACATCTCGCGCTACGTCGCCTCGGTCAGCGTCATCAACTTCGGCGTGGGCCTGATCGTGGCGGGCGCGATGTGGTTCGTGGACCTGCCCAATCCCGGCTTCTGGGGCGCGCTGGCGGCGATCTTCAACTTCATTCCCTACCTCGGACCGCTGATCATGTGCGGGCTGCTGCTGGTCGCGTCGCTCGCGGCCTCGCTCGGCGACTCCGGCGTCGCTGCGCTGGCCGCCCCGGTGCTGTCCTACCTCTGCATCCACGCGATCGAATCCAATTTCGTGACCCCGCTGGTGGTCGGCAAGCGCCTGTCGATGAACCCGCTGTCGGTGCTGCTCTCGGTGATGTTCTGGGGCTGGCTCTGGGGCGTGGCCGGCGCGGTGCTGGCCGTGCCGCTGCTGATCTGCCTGCGCAGCATCAGCCAGCGCAACCGCCGCATGCGGCCGGTCGCCGTCTATCTGCGCGGCAGCGACCGCCCCTGCACGCCGTTGAGCACACTGCTGAAGCCGCCCCCGCCTCGCCCCCCGTACGCGCCCGTCGCCGTGCCCGTCGCCGCGCGTGTCGCCGTGCCGGTTCCTCCCCACGTTCCCCAGCCCTCCGCCGACGCCGTTGCCCCCGTGGTGCCCCGTCCGAACGCCCTTGAACAGCACCGCCCATAATCTGCCGCCGCGACGCTCCGGCCTCCGCGTCCGCGCCACCGGCCTCTGGCCGCGGTGGTTCCCCCGTTTCCCGGCGCTGTCCTCCGCCGGTCCTTCCTCCGACGCCCCGCCCATGCCCCTGCCGATCCGTTCCCGCCTGCTCGTGCTCGTCCTGTCCGTGATGCTGCCGGGCATCATCGCGGCGCTGTGGGTCAGCTGGCAGACCTGGAGCGACGAGCGGGAGGCCACCGTGCGCCACATGCGCGACAGCACGCGCGCGCTGTCCATGGTGGTCGACAAGGAACTGGCCCGCCGCGCCGGCATCGCGCGGGTGCTGTCGTTGTCGCAGATCCTGGACGCGTCGCCGCAGATCCCGCCGGACGACCTCGCGATGCTGGAGCTGCAGTCGCGTCGCGCCATGCAGGGCCTGTCGGGCTGGGTGGAGTTGAACGCGCCCGACCGGACGCTCTTCAGCACCCGGCTGGCGCCGGGGCGGCTACCGGAGACGGCGGCCATCCCGCCGGTGACGGCCGCCCCCGCAACGACCGCCACGGCCGCGATGGCCCCGGAGATTGCCGGGACCGCCGGCACGGCCGGAACGGCGGGCGCCGCGGCGACGGCACCGTCCGTCCCGTCCCTGGTCGCGGCCGCCGGCACCGCCGCCGCGGCCACGCCGCCGCCCGGCCTGCCCACCACCACCGCCGCGTCGCGGCCGGTGCCGGTCCGCGAGGGCGTCCCGCTGGTCGAACAGGCGGCGGTGGGTGACCTCGCCCCCGACCCGGCGACCGGCCAGTTGCGGGCGCAGATCATCCAGCCGATCGAGCGCGGCGGCCATGTCTGGCTGAACATGAGCATCACCGTGCTGCCGCAGGAACTGCAGCAGATCATCGACGGACAGCGCCTGCCGCCGGACTGGACCGCCTCCATCGTCGACGGCCACGGCAACGTCGTCGCCCGCCACCCGGGCGGCATCAGCTACGCCGGCCGTCCCAGCACCGACGACCTCAAGCGCCTGATGGCCACGCGCGACGAGGCGCAGTTCGAATCCGTCAACCTCGACGGCAAGCCGGTGACGGGCTACTTCAGCAAGTCGCCGCAAGGCTGGACGGTCATCACCGCGGTGCCGCGCGACAGCGGACCGGGCGGCTTCGGCGCGCGCGCCGCGCTGCAGCCGATCGCCATCGGCGCGCTGCTGCTGGTGCTGTTCGGCATGTTCGGCGCGCTGTGGATCAGCCGGCGCATCTCCGGCCCGATCCACGCGCTCAACGAGATCGCCAACGAGCTGCGCGCCGGTGAGCCGGTGCGCGCGCGCAAGACCGGCATGGTCGAGTGCGACGAGGTCGCGCTGGCGCTCGAAGATGCGAGCGCCGCGATCCACCAGGGCCGCTACGAACTCGAGGAACGCGTCAACGAGGCGATCGACCGCACGCGCGAGGCCGAGCAGCTCAGCTCGCGTTCGCAGCGCACGGCGGCGCTGGGCCGGCTCACCGGCGGCGTCGCGCACGACTTCAACAACCTGCTGGGCGTGATCAGCAACAGCGCCCACCTGATCCAGCGCAGCCCGCACGCCGAATCGCTGGCCATGCCGCTGGGCGCGATCATGCGTTCGGTCGACGTCGGCAGCCGCCTGACCCAGCACCTCCTGCGGGTCGCGGGCCGGCAGCCGGTCCACCCGCAGGTGGTGGACCTGCGCTCCACGCTCGGCGAGATGAAGGAACTGCTCGTCACCGTGCTGGGCAAGCGCATGCAGCTGGTGATGACCATGGCGCCGGACCTGCCGAGCGTGCGCGTGGACCCGTCCGAACTGGAGCTCGCCCTGATCAACATCTCGCTGAACGCGCGCGACGCCACCAACGGCATGGGCGAGATCATGATCGACGCCGGCCGCGCCTCGCCCGGCGACGTGCAGGACCTGGCGCCCGGCGAGTACGTCGCGATCAGCGTCACGGACCGCGGCCCGGGCATTCCCGACGACCTGCTGGCGCGCGTCTTCGAGCCCTTCTTCACCACCAAGACCGTCGGCAAGGGCACGGGCCTGGGCCTCAGCCAGGTGCTGGGCTTCTGCGTGCAGGCCGGCGGCACGGCGCGCATCGCCAGCCAGCTCGGCGCCGGCACGACCGTGACCCTGCTCCTGCCGGCGCAGACGAGCGCGCGCCTCGTGCCCGACGGCGCGCGCGTCGACGGGACCGTGCGCACCCGCGACGACGGCCTCGTCAACGGCCTGGCCGGCGTGCGCGTGCTGCTGGTCGAGGACAACGAGGAACTCAACCGCGTCACCGTGGGGCTGCTGCGGAGCTTCTCCTGCGAGGTGCTCAGCGCCAAGGATGCGGATGAGGCGCTGCATCTGTTCGGCAGCGGCGCGGCAGTGGACATCGTCCTCTCCGACGTCGTGATGCCGGGTTCGATGGACGGCCAGGCGCTGGCCCGCGAGCTGCGCGCGCGGCGCCCGGGCCTGCCCATCGTGCTCATCAGCGGCTTCAGCGAGGCGTTGACGGCGGAGTCCACTTTCACCGTGCTGCGCAAGCCAGCCTCGCCGCCGCAGATCCTGGAGGCGCTGCGGCGCGCGATGGGACTGCCGACGGGTACGTGACTTGCTGATTCATGGCATTACCACTCCCCCGATCGGAAAGGACTGCCATGGACAACAAGGACGTCATCGACGAGCTGAACACGCTCATTGAAACCTGCAAGGACGGCGAGTACGGCTTCCTGAGCTGCGCCGAACACGTCAAGGGCGCGAGCCTGCGCGAAGTCTTCGCGCAGCGCGCCGCGGAATGCCGCCAGGCGGCCTCGGAACTGCAGCAGCTGGTGCGCCAGCACGGCGGCACGCCCGAGGACGACGGCACCGCTGCCGGATCGCTGCATCGCGGCTGGGTCGCGGTCAAGGGCACGCTGACCGGCTACAGCGACAAGGCCATGCTCGAGGAATGCGAGCGCGGCGAGGACGTGGCCGTCGCGCGTTACCGCAAGGCGGCTCAGAAGGACCTGCCCGCGGGCGTGCTGGAAGTCGTCCAGCGCCAGCTGGCCGGCACCCTGCGCAACCACGACCAGATCAAGCTGCTGCGCGATCAGGCGAGAAACGCAGAGAAGGCGTAAGGCCTCCCCTGCAACGACAAACGCGCCCTCGGGCGCGTTTTTTCGTGGATCACGTAGCGCTCAGCGCTCGTGTTCCCTGGCTTCTTCACGCTGCTTCTTGCGTCCCTGCATGAACCCGGCGACCACGCCCAGCACCAGCTGCGTGATCTCCGGTCCGATGCGGCCACGGATCGTCGTCGGCATCAGGCCCCACAGCACCGTCAGCAACTGCAGCGTTCCCAGTTCGGGACGTCCGGGCCGCTCCGATCCCGGATCGCGATGTTCGCCATGCGCGGCGGGACGCGCAGCGCTCGCGGGACCGCTGTCGTGATCGGCCCCGGTCAGGCTTCGGAAAAGGGCCTGCAGCCCCGCCATCGACGAACGTCCACGGGGTTGTCCGTGATGATGATCCCGCGCGCGGCGATGCCGCTTGCCGCGCAGCAGGCGCCAGAACAGCCAGCTCGCGCCGGTGCCCAGCGCCGGCAGCAGCCAGCGGCCTGGCGTCATCACCGCCTTGCTGCGTTGCTGCAGCGCATCCCAATGCAGCTGGAACTCCAGGTCTCGCCGAACGACGCGCAGCTCGGCCATCTCGATGCGCAGCGTCAGCGCCTCGATCGACTCGGCCGCGCCGCCGGGGTCGGGGACGTCGGGGATGCGTCGGGGATCAGGACGGTCTTGCGGTGCGGCCATCGGGACTCGGTGCTTCGGGATCCATCGGATCGTTGAACAGCCAGTGGAACTGGCGGCGGGAGGCGGGCAGCGCCAGCATGGGCGTCAGCGCCTTCATCGCGGCCGCGACCCAGACCAGCAGCAGCAGGTTGATCACCAGCACGCCGGCGAAGGCCCAGGGCCAGGTGAGGCCGACATGGACCGCGATCGCGACCAGCAAGGCCCACAACGCCAGCCAGGCGGTGGCCCCGGCGATCGCCGCGACCACGCCCAGGATGACGAGGCTGACCAGCCCGTGTCTGGCGCGCTGCAACTCCAGCGCCAGCAGGAGCAGGCGCCCGGAGAGCATGCCGCGCGCCGCGCGGGCCATCCCCTGCACGTCGCCGAGCCAGGTGGCGCCGACGGGCGGGCCCTCGCCCGAGGGCGAAGGACCGGTCGCCGTTCCCGCCGTGGCACCGGTCGCTCCTCCGGGTGCGGGCCCGGAAGACGGCGGTTGCCGAGGTGGCGGCGGAGGCGGGAACGGAGGCGGGAACGGAGGCGGAAACGACGGCGAAGCGTGCGGCAGGTCGCTCATGGGCGCGCCGCGGTCAGCGCGTCAGGCGCGCGATCAGCAGGCCGACCGCCAGCGCGGTGCCGACCGCCATCAGCGGATGTTCACGCACGTTCGCACGCATCGTGTCGCACCACTCGTTGCCGGTCAGACGCAGCCGCTCGGCGCGGTCGTGGATCAGTTCGTTCGTGTCCTCCAGGCTCTTCTGCAATTGCTGCGCCTTGGGCGCGGCTGCGGTGGCCAGGCGGTCGATGGTGGCGTGCGCCTTGTCGGCGGCGCGGTTCACCAGGTCGGCGGCCGCGGTGCTCGACGGCGTCGTGCCGTTGACCAGCTTCGCAGCATCGTCGGCGGTCGTGAACGGCACGGCCTTGTCGCTCTTCTCGTTGTTGGGCGTGGTGCTCATGGGATGGTTCCTTTCGTCGTGCGCAGTGGCAGCAAGTGCATGGATCGGTGGAGAGGGGATGGCAAGCGGCGTGCCGCCCGGGCGGCGATCAGCGCGGCAGCGGCGGCTTCGGATGCGCGTCGAGTCCGCGGTGAGGCGATTCCGCCACCTGTGGCCGGCCGCCTTCGGGCTCCAGCATCTCCTCGATGATGAAGTGGCCGTAGTACTGCGCGCGCTCGGCGCGGTTGCGGCGCGCGATCTCGGCGATTTCGCGCGCCTGCTCGTCGTTCTTCGCCTTCACGACGAGGAAGTGGTACCCGCGTTCCGCGAGTTCGCCGTGGCTGCGCAGCAGGTTGATCTCCTGCCCGATCGCGGCCAGCGGACTCGCGCGCTTCAGATCGCGTTCGACCAGTTCGACCATCTCGCGGTCGCCGATCGCGTGCAGGTCGGCGTCGGCGATGCCGTGCGCGCTCAGCGCCGCACGCGCCTGTCCGGCGTCCGGCGCGCCGGGAAAGCTGATCACCAGGTGATCCACCGGCTTGTGCACGCCGAAGCTGGTGGGACGGCTGTCGTCTTCGCGGTCGTTGTCTTCGGGACTGTCGGGCGCGCCCGGACGGATGCTTGTGGCCATGGAATGCTCCTGGAAGTGACGGGGAGTCTTCCCCGGCAAGGCAAGCCTCATACCCATCGCGTACGCCGTCTTTCCCGCACGCGGAGCGTCGGAAAAAGAAGCCCGCCAAGATGTCACCGGGATTGACGCGCGGGCCATCCACCGGTTACACCGGACAGGCCGAATGACCCGGTGCCGACTGCGTTGAAGCCGCCGCGACCCGTGGGGAAATCCCCAGGGTTGGGGAGGACTTCGGGCACGACGATTGCCATATCTCGCGACCAACTGGATACGAACAGGGAAGGAGCGAACGATGAACGACGGTCTCACGTCGGTGCTGTACGTCGAAGACAGCCCGCTCAACGTCATCGTGATGGAGGCGATGTTCGAACAGCGCCGGGACCTGCGGCTGCACGTTGCCGAGGCCGGCATGCCCGCCTGGCGGCTCAGCGCGCAGCTGCAGCCCTCGCTGCTGCTGGTCGACCTCCACCTGCCCGACTGCCACGGCTCCGATCTGCTGAAGTTGCTGCGCATGCGGCGCGGCTGGGCGCAGGTGCCCGCGATCGCGGTCACCGCCGATTCCGATTTCGACGCGCTGGGTTGCGGTTTCATGGAGCTGTGGGCCAAGCCGCTGGATGTGCGCAAGACCTTGGCGCGGCTGGCCGAGCTGCTGCCTCCGCCACGCGGCACGCGCCCGACGGACGCGGTGGTCGGCCAAGGCGACCAGCGGGGCCTCCACGCCGCGCACGGCCACGGACAGGTGCAAGGGCAAGGACAAGGACAAGGACAAGGACAAGGACAAGGACAAGGACCGGTCCAGGGCGACACCCAGCCCGCCGCCTTGCAGACCGGCGTCATGATCGATCCGGCGTGCGATGGCGCGCGACGCGAGCCGGGCCTCATGGCGCGGCACAAACAGTCGCTGGCGCCGCGCCAGACCGACTACGGTTGGGTGCGCTGAGCGCTTCGCGGAGACGATCCCGTGACTGCCTGGCTCGACGCCCCCCTCACCACCCTCTCCCTCCACGACCTCGATTTTTCGCGTGAGCGCCCCCCGGGCTCCTCGCGGACCTCGCTGCGTCCGGCGGTCTTCCTCGACAAGGACGGCACGCTGGTCGTGCCCGACGACGCGACCATCCACGATCCGTCCCGTCTGCGGCTGATGCCAGGCGCGGGCGAAGCCCTCGCGCGCCTGAGCGCCGCGGGCCTGACCCTGGTCCTGGTCACCAACGAAAGCGGCATCGCGCGCGGCGCCTTCACCCGCGTCCAGTTCGCGCGGCTTCAGGGCGCGCTGCTGCGACGGCTGAAGGACGAGTTCGGCGTGGTACTGGCCGACGTCGCGGTCTGCCCGCACGCCCCCGATGTCCAGGGCCGCCCGGCCTGCCTGTGCCGCAAGCCGGCGCCCGGCATGCTGACGCGCGCGGCGCGCGCGCACGGCCTCGATCTGGCCCGCTCGTGGATGGTCGGCGACCTGCTCGACGACGTCGAGGCCGGCCATCGCGCCGGCGCGACCGGACTGCTGCTCGACACCGGCGGCGAGACGGGCTGGCGCCGTTCGCCGTTGCGCGAGCCGGCCGGCGTCTTCAGCGACTGGCCGTCGCTCGCCGACCACCTGCTGCGCGAGGCGGCGTCGGGATCGGGCCCGATGTCGACGCCGATGGACGACGTGCCCGGCGACCCGTCGCGGCTGCCGGCGACGATCGCTTCGCTGGCACCGGCGCAGGCGCAGGCGTAGCGATCTCCACGCGGGGCTGCGTCCGCAACAGACCCATCAGACGCCGCTCCGCGGCGCTCAGGCCCGTAACGGCAGGCGGCGTGGCCATCCAGCGCTGCGACGGCAGCGATGCCAGACGGTCGGACTGCCCCCATTCGAGCACCGCCGGATGGATGTAGGACTTGCGGCAGACCGCCACGGTGTTGCCCAGTCGCGCGGCGACCTCCTTCACCGTCTGCTTCAACGCGTCGACTGGCGCCGTTCCCGCGCGCGCATGGTCCGCCAGCAGATCCAGCGCCAGCACGCTCGCGTGCCAGGTCCGGAACACCTTGGCGCTGCAGGTCGGCCCGCCGGCCGTGGCCAGCCAGTCGTTGACGTCGGAGGCGTCGATCCGGTGCGGGTCGCCCGCCTCGTCCTCGTAGCCGAAGAGCTCCTGCCCGGGGAGATCGCGGCAGCGGCGCACCAGCGCCGCGACGCGGTCGTCGCGCACCGCCAGTTGATGGCGCACCCCGCTCTTGCCGGGGAAGCTCAGCAGCAAGGCGTCGCCCTGGACCTTCACGTGGCGGCACAGCAGCGTGCTGAGGCCGTAGGAGCCGTTGCTGCGCGCGTACTCCCGGTGGCCGATGCGCATCCAGGTGCGGTCGAGCAGTCGCACCAGCGCCGCGATCACGCGTTCGCGGTCGAGGGCGCGATCGCCGTCGTCCGGACGCAGGCGGCGCTGCACCTGGCGACGCAGCGGGGGCAGGCGTTGCCCGAAGTCCATCAGCAGCCCGAACTTGTTCTCGCCGCGCAGCGCCATCCAGTCCGCGTGATAGCGGTACTGCTTGCGGCCGCGCGCGTCGCGCGCGGTGGCCTGGATGTGGCCGTCGTCGCGGGCGCAGATCCAGACGTCTTCGTACGCGGGAGGGATGGCCAGCGCGCGGATGCGCTGCAGCGTCGAGGCGTCCCGCACCGGACGTCCATCGCCGTCGACATACCGGAAGCCCTTGGCCGCGCGCTTCCGGCGCAGTCCGGGTTCGCAATCAGACACCCAACGCAATGGCATACGAGCCCTCCTGCCTTTCACAAGGCAGGCCGCATGCCAAGGCCGCCGACCCTCCCCCCTGCTCTCCCGCAAGCGGGAAAGGGAGTCTCAACGCCGCACTGCCGCGAACGCGGAGTCAGCCGATACTGGTGGGGCGGTCTCTCTGATTCGGCGGTCTCTTTTACTGCGCCGCCTCGTCGGCTGCCGCCGCGTCTTCCGCCGCGTACTCCTTCAGCCGGTTGTAGAGCGTCTTCAAGCTGATGCCCAGCACTGCCGCCGTCTGTTCCTTGTGGTGCTTGTAGTGCTGCAGCGTGGCCAGGATGAAGGCTTTCTCCACCTGCGCCATCGAGCTCCCCAACGGCATCGTGATCGAGGGGCCGGAAGCTTCCGCCGACGTTGCGAACGACGGCGCGGGCGCTGCTGCCGGCACGCCGACGCCGAGGGTGGTGACCGTTGCCGCGCCGGCGGCAGTTCCTGTGGCCGACCCCGACAGCGAGGCTGGCGGGACGCCTTCGCCCTTGGGCAGCCATTGTTCGTCCACCACGTCGGCCGCCGCCATCACGTACGCGCGCTGGACCGCGTTGCGCAGCTCGCGCACGTTGCCGGGCCAGTGGTAGGTCTGGAGCTGGGCCAGTGCCTTCGCGGTGAAGCGCTTGTTCTTGCCTTCCTTGGCCGCGATCTGGCGCAGGAAATGGTCGGCCAGCAGCGGCACGTCGTCGAGGCGGTCGCGCAGCGGCGGCATCTCGATCGGGAACACGTTGAGGCGGTACAGCAGGTCTTCGCGCAGCTTGCCGGCCTGCACCGCCTGCAGCAGCGGACGGTTGGAGGCCGCGATCACCCGCACGTCGGCATCGAGCGTCGTCGTCGAGCCCACGCGCATGAAGCGGCCGGTCTCGAGCACGCGCAGCAGCTTGACCTGCAGCTCCATCGGCATCTCGGTCAATTCGTCGAGGAACAGGGTGCCGCCGCTCGCCCGCTCGAAGAAGCCTTCGTGCTGCTTGTCGGCGCCGGTGAAGGCGCCCTTCTCGTGGCCGAAGATCTCGCTCTCGATCAGGTTGGGCGAGATGGCGCCGCAGTTCACCGCCAGGAACGGCTTCTTGCGGCGACGGCTCAGGTCGTGCACCGTCTGCGCCACCAGTTCCTTGCCGGTGCCGCTCTCGCCGTTGATGAATACCGACACGCTGGTGCCCGCCACGCGCGAGATCTGGTCGTAGATCCGCTGCATCGGCTGGGTGCGGCCCCACAGCAGGCCGAAGTGGCCGGTGTTGGCGAGGTTGGCGTTGAGCTCGGTGACCTCCGCCTGCAGCGCGGCCGGCTTCATCACCCGCGACAGCACGCCTTGCAGCTGCCGGATGTTGATCGGCTTGACCAGGTAGTCCGCGGCGCCCAGCCGCAGCGCCTGGATCGAGGTGTCCAGGCTGGCGTGGCCGGTGATCAGCACCACCTCCGAGTTGGCCACCAGCTGTGGGTCCTGGAACAGCTCCATGCCGTTGCCGTCCGGCAGTTGCAGGTCCAGCAGCACCACGTCGGGCTGCTGCAGCGCGATGTGCCGCCGGGCATCGCGCAAGGTGTGGGCCACCGACACGGTGAATTTTTCGCTCGCAATCAGTTCCTGCAGGGTGGCGACGGAATCGACATCGTCATCCACGATCAGCGCATGGGTCACCGGTACATCCTTCGTTGTGGGGTCACTTCTTCAGGTTGGTCGTTTCGTGAACTAGGTCAACCAACCTCGTCTAACTCATTCTTGCAGCAAGCGGCCCGTTTGCGACCCCCTTGACAGCTCGATTTGAAAAAAATTCCGGTCGACGCCGGTCGACCTGCGTCCGCATATAGACGGCATACGAACAACACGCCCCACAAAAGGACACCGGCAGCGGTCCGTGGACCATGCCGGTGTCGGCCTGCGGTCCGCGGGACCGCCGGAGGGGACGTCGGGCTCAGGCATCCCGGCGGCGGCGTTGGACCCATCCCACCAGGGCCAGGGCGACGACCAGGGTGAAGAAGTTGCGGATCTCGAACGACGCCCCGGCGGGCTCGGAGTCGGTGTCGATGACGGAGGACGGGCTCGGCGACGCAGAGGACGTCGGCGCCGGCGCCTGGCCCTGCGGGGCGGGCCGCACGCTGGCGGGAACATGGTGGGGCTGGCCGTTGGCCGGGGCCGCGGCCTCCGGTCGGACCAGCGCCGCGAGCCTGGCACCCTCCAGGAAACTGCCGGAGCTTTCCGCGTGGGCCGCGGTCGCGGCCAGCATCAGCGGGATCGCCCAGGCGAGCTTGTGCAGGTGCATGAAAAACCTCCTGTGATGGGAACGGGTGCGCGCCCGGACATCCGTCCGGCCGCGCGGTCGCCGAGCTTCCACGCGCGGCTCGCGACAGGAGGCAAGCACCGTGCCCGCGAAAACGTTCAGTGACGATTTTGTGCAGGTTCCGGGGACAGCGCGGACTGGCTCTGCGCCGGTTCTTCAACAGGAGACGCCGCCTGGCGGGGCATCACCACCAACCGCAATAGGCGGGCGAGACGTCGCACCAGCCGCGACCGAAGCCTTGGCCAAAGCCGCCGAACCCGCCGAACCCGCGGCCGCCCAGGGCGCTGCCGAGGAACGCCCCGACCCCCGATGCCAGTCCGTTCAGACCCAACCCCAGCGCCAACCCCACGCCACCGCTCACCAGAGGGTTCGCTGCCCCGCCCAAGGGCGAGAACGAAGCGTTGAGCATGGCGTGGACGTGGGGTTGGACACCATAGGGATTGAAGGGCAGGAACGCCGACGCGCCGTAGACGGGGAAGAATTGCGGGGAGGTCTGCGGGAAGCATTGGTACCCACCCAGCGCCAAGGCGGACGCGAGCGCAGACCACTGCGGACTCCACTGCGGAAACCAGTGCGGAGAACACTGCGGCGACTGTTGCGGCTGCCAGGCGAATCCCCCTGCCTGCGCGGGAGGAGGCGCCGACGACATGAGTTGAGCGCCGTCGCGCCGCGGCCTCGCGGCCGGTTCGTCGAAGGAATTGCTGAACTGGTCCAGCCAGCGCGCGTCACGAGCTTCCCGGAACTGGCGCTCCGCGTTGGCGCCGACCGCGCCGCCGTGGCGCCCCGACGCACGAGGGTCGCCGTGATCGCTCGCGCCGCGTTGCATCGCGTCGTGTTCCTCCGTGGAAAGAGGAGCGTTCCAGGTCAGGGGTATCGCCGCCCCACCAGCGTACGGATAGGTCATCGGGTTCCTTTCTCTTCCAGGACATCGCGTGCCCGTCGCAAGGCGGGCCGAGTCCTGGGAGTCCGCCGAGGACACGAATGGGTTCAGGCGATGTGGACGTCGCGGCGCAGCGCTTCACCCGGCAGCACTCCCGGCACGCGGGCGGCGGCGGCGATGGTCAGCGGCAAGTCGTCGGCGGCCACGACCACACGGGCGCCGGCGGCCAGCGCCGCGAGTTCGCCGATGGAAGCCACCGGCGGCAAGACCTGGCCCCTCGCCGGCATGGCCGCGCGGAGTTCCGCGAGCGCAGCCTCCTCGCCGGGGACGGCGCACAGCACCACCGCCGTGTCGTCGGACCAGGCATCGAGCAGCACGTCGGCCGCCGCGGCGAAGGCCGCGGGGGCGCACGGGCGAGCCCCGCCGCCCGGACAGACCAGCACGTAGCGCTGACCGAAGCCCAAGCCCGCTTGCTGCAAGACGTTCCGCATCTGGTGGCTGTCCTTGGGCAGCAGCCGCAGACGGGGCCGCTCGTCGGCGGTGTGCATGCCGACGTGCGCCACGAGGGCCAATTGGCGGCGCGTGTCGTCATGCCCGGCATCGGCCCGGTCGTCGGCGATCCGCAGTTCATCGCTGAGCAGCCCGTGCGCCGGTGCGCGCACGTGGGCCAGCGTCAGCGGGATGCCCGCCATCCGACAGAGCAAGGCGGCCGGCAGCGCGCTCTGGTCGGCCGGCGAGAACAGCACCGCCGCATCGAAGTGGCTGCGGCGCAGCTTGCGCACGAGGTGCATCTCGGCGTCGCCGCGCATGGTGGGCGGCTCGGCGTCCAGCGCGGCGGCGCCGCTGGCCGTCCACGGCGCGTTGAACGTGATGAGGTCGTCGACCGCCTGGAGATGCGGCCGCAGCGCCAGCGCCTCCGGCGCCGCCAGCAGCGTCAGCTGCGTCCACGGCATGGTCTCGTGCACCGCGGCGAAGGAGGCGGTCGAGGACAGCACACCCGCGACACCGTCCAGCCGGATCAGCAGCACGCGACGCACATTGCACCAGCGGCGATGGCGCTCCTCGGCCTGCGTGAGCGTTTCTCTCGGCGACGTCGCGCCGTGCGCGGGCAGGTCCCCCGCGACTGCCTCCGAGAGGCTGGGCGCGGGAGCACGCTGCTCAAGGGACGTCGCGATCATTCCCTCTCTCCGGCAAGCGGCATGCCGGACGGAGAACCAGCGCAGGCGCGGGTTTCCGGGTGATCGGGCGCTTTCTTCCGAACCGGTCGGCCCGGGCGGCCTGCGCCCGGGCCGACGGCGTCACTTCGTCCTGGAGGACGACGATGCGCTCGAGCCGCCAGCACCCGTCGAGGCGCTGGAACCGGGCAGGCCAGCGCCTGTGTCGGACGACGAGCCAGGCAGGCCGGAGGCACCGATGGCGCCGGAGGATGTGGACAGCCCCGGACTGACGGAACTGCCTTGCGCCCCCGGCTGCGAAGACTGCGGCGAATGCTGCTGCGTCGACGGCGAATGCTGTTGCGTCGACTGTTGCGACGACCGGTCCGAGCGCCACTTGTTGAAGTCTTCGGAGAACTTCTGGTACCGGTCCTGGCGCCAGCTGTGATAGTCGTTGTCGAGGTTCCTGACCTGCTCCGCGCGCCATTGCTGGTAGTCCGGGTCGTGGTGCGTCTGCGTCTGCGGCTGCGCGTGCTGGCCGTAGTCGCCGCGGCGGCCCGAGTCCTCGCGCCATCCCTCATGACGAGGCCCCTGATCGCGGTAACCGCCCGTGCTGCCCTGGCCGTAGCCGCCGGACGGGCCGTAGCTGCCGCCCTCATTGCCGGAGCCGCTGTAGCCGCCGTGGTTGCCTGAACTGCCGTAGTTGCCTGAACTGCCGTAGTTGCCTGAACTGCCGTAGTTGCCTGAACTGCCGTAGTTGCCGGAGCCGCCGTAGTTGCCGCTGTAGTTGCCGCTCATCGAGCGCTCGCGGTCGCCGCCCCACCCTTGGCCTTGATAGCCGCCGCGGTAACCGCCCTGGCTCTGCATGTCGCCGTGGCTGCGGTAATCCTGGCGGTAGTCGTCGCGTCCGGCGCCGTAGCCGCCATACCCTCCGCCATGGCCGCCGGCTTCAGCGCCACCGCCATAGCCGCCGTAACCGCCGCCGCGCAGTTCGTCGCGATCGGTCTGGTAGCTCGACCCTTGACGGTTCGATCCCGGATAGGCCGACTGCTGATCGTCACGCGAGCGGTCGTACGTCGGGCGGCCCGTCTGGGCCCCGTCATGCGACCGGTCACGGTCGCCTTGATCCCATGCGTTGTCCTGGCGCTGATCTTGTCTGCCTCGTTGTCCATACTGGCTCATGATGCTTCCTTTCAGGCCGAAGCGGACCCTGGGCGGGCCCGAGGCCGGTTGTACAAAACCGGTGGTCCGGACTTCCGGATCCGGGTATCAACGGGCAAGCTCCATGCCGCATGGCGTCGATCAGCGAACGTCGAGATCGCCCTGTTCATCGGCCCTTGCGCACGTCAGCCCTGTCGCAGCGCGCGTGCGGCGATCTCGGCGGCCTGCTCCCGCAGGCTGTGACGCTTGGCGAAGGCCCAGCTCAGTTCGGCCCCCATCAGGAACACCTGGGTCGAGTAGTAGACCCACAGCATCATGACCACCAGCGAAGCCGCCGCGCCGTACGCCGAGCTCACGCCGCTGCGACCGATGTAAAGCCCGATCAGCGACTTGCCCAGGCTGAACAGGGCCGAGGTGATCAGCGCGCCGACCCAGACGTCGCGCCAGCGCACCGGCACGTCGGGCACCCACTTGTAGATGACGGCGAACATCACGGTAATGAGCGCGTAGGCCAGCGTGCCGTTGAGGATCTGGGCGAGCAGGACGAACTCGGTGCCCAGCCAGGGCGTCCACCATTTGCTGATCGCGGCGAGCGCGGCGCTGGCCACCATCGAGATCATCGACAGGAAACCCAGCCCGAGGATCAACCCCAGCGACAGCAGGCGCTTGCGCAGCAGCGTCACCAGGCCCTGCCACACCGGTCCGCTGCGCGGCATCGGCGCCTTCCAGATCCGGTTGAGCGAGTTCTGCAGTTCGGCGAACACCGAGGTGGCGCCCACCAGCAGCACGACGGTACCGATGGCTGCAGCCCATCCGCCCTCCTCCGGCCGGTTCACGCGCTTGAGCAGGTCTTCGACGGCCATCGCGCCGTCGGCGCCCAGCAGGCCGGAGAGCTGTTCCATGACCTCGCCGCGCGCGGCCTGCTCGCCGAAGACCAGGCCCGCCACGCTGATGACGATCAGCAGCAGCGGGGCGATCGAGAACAGCGTGTAGTAGGCCAGCGCCGCGCCCATGCTGGGCGCGTTGTCGTCACTCCAGCCCTGCGCGGCCTCGCTGACGATGTCGATGGCTTCCTGGACGGCGTGAGGCAGCTTGGGCATGCAGGACGGCCGCGGGCGGCGGCGATCGGAAAGTCGACGATGACGGGATCCTTTGTCGAGGCAAGGGAAATTCCCGCGCGACGCGGATGTGCGGGACAAGCGCCCGACGCCATCGGGAAGAGCGCAGGGACGGTCCGGGCGGCGGCACGGCGTTTGCCTTGAACCCCCTATCCCAACCCACCAGGAGACCCTCATGGCAAGCACCACCATCGCTTCCGACCGCGTCGAAGGCACCAAGGTCTACAACGGCAACGGCGACAAGCTGGGCTCGATCGACAACCTCGTCATCGACAAGCGCTCGGGCCTGGTCCGCTACGCGGCCCTCGAGTTCGGCGGCTTCATGGGCATCGGTACCGACCGCTATCCGATCCCCTGGAACATGCTGAAGTACGACACCAGCCTGGACGGCTATGTCGTGCCGCTTCGCGAGGACCAGCTCGAAAAGGCCCCGCGCTACGCCCAGACCGACCGTCCCGAGTACTCCGACGAGTACGGCCGCAAGGTTTACGACTACTACGGCGTGGCCTGGATGTAAGCGCCCCGCGCCTTGCCGGCGGGCAAGGACCCTCGATCCTGCAATGAAGAACGCCCCGGTAGATTGAACTGCACCCCAAAGGTTGGACGCCAATCCAACCGATGGGGTGTTTTTCATGGCGAAGTACAGCGAGAGCGTGAGGCTCAAAGTGGTTCGGAAGTACCAGGCTGGGGGCCTGGGCTGTGCGGCATTGGCCAAGCTCTTCGGAGTCGACGTAACGGTGGTACGCAGCTGGGTGGGGCACTATCGGGTGCACGGCCTGGACGGGGTTCGCAAGAAGCGCCAGGACTAGTTCAGCGCGGCGTTCAAGTTGAAGGTGCTGCGTGAGGCCAAGCGTCAGGACCTGTCGAATCGACAAGCGGCCGTGCTCTCTGACTTGAGGGGCGGCGGATCCGTCGTGTGCAAGTGGCGTCGCCAGTACGATGAGGGCGGCGCGCAAGCGCTTCACCCCATACCTCGAGGCCGTCCTCCCATGAAGCCACCCAAGCCGAAGGCTGCACCGGCAGCACCCGCGAAGTCGGAGGATCAGCGCACGCTGGAAGAATTGCGCGAGGAGAACGAGCTCCTGCGCACGGAGGTGGCCTACCTAAAAAAACTCGATGCCTTGGTCCGAGCCAAACCGCCGGCAGCGCCCAAAGGGCGCAAGCCGTCCTCGAGCTGAGGCCGCATCACCCGTTGCGCATGCTGCTGCAGGTGGCGGACCTGTCGCGCAGCACGTTCTACTACCAGGCCAAGGTGCTTGAAGCCGGCGACAAGCATGCGGGCCTGAAGGCCCGAATCCACGACGTGTACGAGCGTCCGCTGTTCCCGCTGGTGGGCGACATGCTCAAGAAGGCACTGTCGCGGCTCACGGGCCAGCAAGCCCCGATGCTGCACTCGGACCAGGGCTGGCATTACCAGATGGCGGCCTATCGACAGCGACTGGCCGAGCGAGGTCTGACGCAGAGCATGTCCCGAAAGGGCAACTGCCTGGACAACGCCGCGATGGAGAGCTTCTTCGGCACGCTGAAGTCGGAGTTCTTCCGGCTCAACAAGTTCGAAAGCGTCGAGCAGCTAAGACAGGGGCTGCGCCGCTACATCCACTACTACAACCACCACCGTCTCAAGCTCAAGCTAAAAGGCCTGAGCCCGGTGGCGTACCGAGCTCAGGCCATGAGCGCCTAGCTTCCAACTGTCCAACTTCTTGGGGTCAGTTCAGATCGGGGCGTTTTTCATGGGATGTCGATCAGGCGACCGTCACGCGCGTCAGGCGGCGGCGCCGTCCTCGGCCGGCCAGTCGCGGATGTAGGCCTTGAGCATGCGATTCTCGAAGTCCTGCGCATCGACCACCGTCTTGGCCACGTCGTAGAACGAGATCACGCCCATCAGCTGCCGGCCATTGAGCACCGGCATGTAGCGCGCATGGCGGCCCAGCATCATGCGGCGGACCTCGTCGATCTCGGTCTCCGGCGTGCAGGTCAGCGGCGCGTCGTCCATGACGCTGCGCACCAGCCGCGTCCCGACGCTGCCGCCGTTGCCGACGACCGCCTGGATGACCTCGCGGAAGGTCAGCATGCCCACCAGATCGCCGAACTCCATCACCACCAGCGACCCGATGTCGCGCTCGGCCATGGTCTCGGCGGCCTGGGCCAGCGGGGTGTCGGGGGAGACGGTGAAGAGCGTGCTGCCCTTGACGCGCAGGATGTCGGAGACTTTCATGGCCGCAGTGAGAAAAAGTTACTTGCCAACATAGCACACAATGCCCGGCGCCAGACACGACTGGCCACCATAACAAGCAGGAGACACCCATGTCAGGTCCATCCGACCCGGGCTTTGATACCTTGGCGCTACACGCCGGAGCCGCGCCCGATCCCACCACCGGCGCCCGCGCGGTGCCGCTGCATCTGACGACCTCGTTCGTGTTCGAGAGCGCCGAGCAGGCCGCGGGCCTGTTCAACATGGAACGCAGCGGGCACGTGTATTCCCGGCTGTCGAATCCCACGACCGCCGTGCTCGAGGAGCGCATCGCCGCGCTGGACGGCGGCATCGGCGGCCTGGCGACCGCCAGCGGACAGGCGGCGCTGCACCTGGCGATCGCGACCATCGCTGCGGCGGGCGACCACATCGTGGCCTCGAGCGCGCTGTACGGCGGCTCGCACAACCTGCTGCACTACACGCTCAGGCGCTTCGGCATCGCGACGACCTTCGTCCGCCCCGGCGACTTGGACGCCTGGCGCGCGGCGATCCGGCCGAACACCAGGCTGCTGCTGGGCGAAAGCCTCGGCAACCCCGGCCTGGACGTGCTCGACATCCCGGCCATCGCGCAGATCGCGCACGAGGCGCACCGGCCGCTGCTGGTCGACGCGACCTTCGCGACGCCCTACCTGCAGCAGCCGATCGCGCTGGGCGCGGACCTTGTCTACCACTCGGCCACGAAGTTCCTCTGCGGACACGGGACCGTCGTCGGCGGACTGCTGGTCGACGGCGGCCGCTTCGACTGGGACCGCGCGCACGCGGCCAGCGGCGGGCAGCGCCGCTTCGCCGAACTCTGCGAGCCCTACGACGGCTTCCACGGCATGGTATTCGCCGAGGAGAGCACCGTCGGCGCCTTCCTGCTGCGCGCGCGGCGCGAGGGCCTGCGCGATTTCGGCGCCTGCATGAGCCCGCACACCGCGTGGCTGATCCTGCAAGGCATCGAGACCCTGCCGTTGCGGATGGAGCGCCACGTGAGCAACGCGCGGAAGATCGCGGAGTTCCTGGAATCGCAGGACATCGTCGAGCGCGTGAACTACCCGGGGCTGGCGTCGCATCGCGACCACGCGCTGGCGCAGAAGCTTCTTCCCAGGGGTAGCGGCGCGGTTTTCAGCTTCGACCTCAAGGGCGGGCGCGAGCCCGGCCGTCGTTTCATCGAGTCGCTGCGGCTGTTCTCCCATCTGGCGAACGTGGGCGACGCGCGCTCGCTGGTGATCCATCCGGCCTCGACGACGCACTTCCGGATGGACGACGCGGCGCTCGAGGCGTCCGGCATCCGTGCCGGGACCATCCGCCTGTCGATCGGTCTCGAGGACCCCGACGACCTGATCGTCGATCTGAAATCCGCATTGAAGGCGGCCGCGAAATGAGGGCGAATCCGCTCAAGGTCCGAGGGCGTCCGGTCTACGCCTACACCGGCGGCAAGCGCTTCGACGCGTCCCTGCCCTGCGTCGTGTTCATCCACGGCGCACTGCATGACCACAGTGTGTGGACGCTGCTTGCGCGGCACTTCGCGCATCACGGTCATGGCGTGCTGGCGGTCGACCTGCCCGGCCATGGTCGCAGCGAAGGACCGGCGCTGGACGACGTGCAAGCGCTCGGCGACTGGACCAACGCATTGCTCGACGCGGCCGGCCTCGGCGGAACCGACGCGAACGGCGGCGTCTCGCTGGTCGGTCATTCGATGGGATCGCTGATCGCGCTCGAAGCCGCGGCGCGGCGTCCGGCGCGGGTGTCGCGGCTGGTGATGGTCGGCACCGCGTGGCCGATGAAGGTGTCGGACGCGCTGCTGGGCACCTCGCGCGAACGGCCGCGGGCGGCGATGGCGATGGTCAATGCGTTCTCGCATTCGACGACAGCCGGCAAGCCCTCGTATCCCGGGCCGGGCGCTTGGCTGCACGGCGCCAACCTGGCGCTGATGGCACGCATGCAGGACGGCTACGGCGACCGCGGCAACCTGTTCGAGCACGACTTCCTGGTCTGCGATCGCTACCAGGGCGCGCCGGACGCTGTCGCGAAGGTGACCGCGGCCGGCCTGCGGACGGAGATGATCCTCGGTGCCAAGGACGCGATGACGCCGCCCAAGGCGGCCCAGCCGCTCGCCGCGATGCTGGGCGCGCGCGTGCAGACCTTGCCGGCCGGACATTCACTGATGACCGAGGCCCCGGAGGAGATGTTGAATGCACTGAAGGCGGCGCTCGGCTGAGCGCCGCGCGGCGGCGGATCCAGCCAAGCAGACGGGCCCGACAGGGCCGCGCCAGGAGACCCTCATGAGCACCATCCCCCTGCCCCACGCCCCTCCGGAGTCGGATCCGGGCGCCGACCGAGTCAAGGCGATACGCAGCTTCGCCGAGTTCTATCCCTTCTACCTCGGCGAACACCGCGACCGGACCTGCCGCCGGCTGCACTTCGTCGGCTCGACGCTGGGACTGCTGTGCCTGGCCTGGGCGCTGGCGACGCAGACCTGGAGCTTCGTGCTCGTCGGCCTGCTGTGCGGCTACGCGTTCGCGTGGATCGGACACTTCGGCTTTGAGAAGAACAGGCCCGCGTCGTTCAAGCGCCCGCTTTACAGCTTCATGGGCGACTGGGTCATGTACAAGGACCTCTGGACGGGGAAGATCCCGTTCTGAGCGTGCCTCAGGCGGACAACCCGCGCGTCGCGTCGATCGTGGCGATCGCCTCGACGGTGTCGCCGTGACGGACCAGCCAGCTGACTTTCTCCAGCTGGCGCAGGTCGCGCGTGTTGTCCGGATCGCGTTGCGCCATCAGTTGCCGGCGCGCGTCGCGCAGCAGGTGCATCGCGTTGTCCTGGTGGTCGCAGTAGAGCTCGACCTGCACGGCGCGCAGCTGCTGCTGGACCATCGCGCGTCGCTCCGACTTGCGCGCCATGTCGTCGGGATCGGTGGAGGCCTGGGCCGACGCCGCCGCGAAAGCGGCGACCATGGCGAGGATCGGGGTGGACTTGCTCATGTGCATCTCCTAGAGGTGTTGCCCTGGGACGTAAGGTGCGCCCATCGAATTAGGGCGTGCTTAAGATTTCCCGGGGAACAGGCGCTGAGTGCATCGCCACGGCGCTTCACGCCCCGGGTTTTACGCGGCGGCAACGTCGCCGTCACGGAGCGTCACACGCGAGGGCAGCATCGTCACAGCCGCGACGATCGGCATGACGTCCGGCACCACGACGGCGCTGCGCTTTGTATGCCAGTGTGTCGACGGTCGGCTTCGACACGCGCCGCGTCAATTCGCCGGGCCCGTCACACACCGTCGATACATCGGACCGATGAAATGCAGGCCATGCAGCAAGTGACGCTGCCCCACCGGAGCCCGCCATGTCCACGATCACCGACCACGTTCAAGTCCTCTACACCGCCAACACCCGCACCACGGGCGGACGCGACGGCCGCGGCCAGTCCGACGACCAGCGCCTGGACGTCCAGCTCGGCTCGCCCGGCAGTTCGCGCCCCGGCACGAATCCTGAGCAGCTGTTCGCGGTCGGCTGGTCCGCCTGCTTCATCGGCGCGATGGGCCTGGCCGCCCACGCGATCGGCGTGCGCCTGCCCGCGGAGGCGGCGGTCGACGCCTCGGTCGACCTCAACAAGGGCGCCGACGGCTACTTCCTGAGCGCCAAGCTGCGCGTCAGCCTGCCCGGCCTGCCCCGCGACACCGCCTACGAGCTGATCAAGCGCGCCCATGACACCTGCCCGTATTCGAAGATGACGCGCGGCAACATCAACGTCGGCCTCGAGTTGGTCTGACCCGGTGCCGCGCGCCGGGGGGCGCCGGCGAGCGCTGGGTATAGTGAGTTTCACCGTCACCCCGCCGCGCGCGCCACCCAGGCCATGAGCCCCGACTCCCCCGCCTTCACGATAGCCGCCTTCCACGACGACCGCACCGGCACCGTCAGCTACGTCCTGGCCGATCCCGCGACGCGTCAGGCCGCGATCATCGACCCGGTGCTCGACTTCGACCTCAAGTCCGGTCGCACCTCGACGATCCAGGCGGACCGTCTGCTCGCGCACCTCGCCGAGGCCAGGCTGACCGTGCAGTGGATCCTCGAGACCCACGCCCACGCCGATCACCTGTCCGCGGCGCGTTACCTGCAATCGCACGTCGGCGGCCGGATCGCCATCGGCGAGCACATCCGCGAGGTGCAGGCGGTGTTCCGCGACCTCTACAACCTGGAGCGCGATTTCCTGCCCGACGGCCGTCAGTTCGACCACCTGTTCCGCGATGGCGAGACCTTCCTGATCGGTGGCATCCAGGCGCAGGCGGTGCTGGTGCCCGGACACACGCCGGCCTGCGTGGCCTATCACGTCAGGGACGGCCGCGCAGAGGGTGCGCCTGATGCCGTGTTCGTGGGCGACACGATGTTCATGCCCGACGTCGGCACCGCGCGCGCCGACTTCCCCGGCGGCGACGCGGCGACCCTGTACCGGTCGATCCGCCGCCTGCTGGCGCTGCCGCCCGCGACGCGGCTCTTCGTGTGCCACGACTACCCGCCCGAAGGCCGCGCGCCGGCCTGGGAGACGACGGTCGCCGATCAGCGCGCGCACAACATCCATGTCCACGACGGCGTGAGCGAGTCCGCATTCGTCGCGCTGCGCACCGGCCGCGACGCGCGCCTGGAGGTGCCCGCGCTCATCCTGCCCTCGCTCCAGATCAACATCCGCGCCGGGCAGTTGCCGCCCGCGGAGGACAACGGCGTCAGCTACCTGAAGATTCCGCTGAACACGCTGAGTCGCCAGTGAGCCGGCTGCGACGGGCCTGGGATCAATGCCCGCCCGCCGGAGCGCCCGGCTCGTCCTGGTCCGCCGCCACCGGGAACGGCGCCAGCCACGCCAGCACGATCGGCGGGATCGAGAACACCAGCACCCAGCCGAAGAAGCTGGCGTATTGCTGGCCCACGCCCGCGTACAGCCAGCCGCTGACGCTGCCGGTGGCCCACTTGGTCAGCGCCATGACGCCGGTGGCCATCGCGTAGTGGGTCATCTTGAAGGGCCCCGGCGCGATCTGCTGCATCATGTACAGCATGTGCCCGACGGAGCCCATGCCGAAGCCGAACTTCTCGATCGCGACCACGGCGCCGATCCACCACAGGTCCGTCGGCAGCGCGTGGCTGAGGTAGTAGTAGGTCAGGTGCGGCAGGTTGAGCGCGATCGCCAGCAGCAGGAACGAGCGCCGCAGCGTCATCTTCGCGGCGATGAAGCCGCCCAGGAACGCGCCCGCGATGAACGCGATCGTGCCGGCGCTGCCGTAGATGTGGCCCAGCGCCGCGTTGTCCAGCCCGAGCCCGCCGGCCGCGCGCGGATCGAGCAGGAACAGCGGCCCGAACTTCTCGATGAAGCCCTCGCCGAAGCGGTAGAAGAACACCACCGCCAGCATCATCCAGATCGACGGCTTCTGGAACAGCGTGATCCAGGATTCCTTCAGCGACACCATCGCGCTGGACAAGTCCTGACCCTGCACCGCCGAAGGCGCGCCGGTCGGCAGCACGCGCAGGTGCCACAGCCCGAAGCCGCCCATCATGGCCGCCGCGCCCAGCATCACCGCCATCCAGCACTGCACCCAGCTCCAGCCCAGCGAGCCGTGCAGCCAGCCGGTCAGCGACACCAGCAGCCCCGAGGCCACCACCGCGCCCAGGTTCCAGCACATGCCCTGCACGCCGGCGTAGCGCGCCTGCTCGCGCGGGGTCATCGTCGTCATGAACACGCCGTCGGCCACGATGTCCTGCGTCGCCGACGCAAAGCCGGTGATCCAGAAGAACGCCAGCGACGCCCGGAAGAAACCGTCCAGCGGCAGGCAGAACGCGACGGCGCCGATCGACGCCATCATCAGGAACTGCATCGCGATCACCCACCACCGCTTGGTCCGGTAAGGCTCGAGCAGCGGCGACCACAGAGGCTTGAGCACCCACGGCAGGTACATCTGCGAGGTGTAAAGGGCGATGTCCTCGTTCGACACGCCCAGGTTCTTGTACAGGATGGCCGCCACCAGCCCCACCAGCACGTTGGGCAGGCCCATCGCCAGGTACACCGACGGCACCCAGGTCATCGGATGCCGGACAGGGCCCGGCGTCGCCCCGACCGGCGCATCGCCCGCGCGCGGACGTTCGCCGCCGCCGGCGACCTGGGAAAGATCTGCACTCATCGACTGGTCTCCTCTTATGGGGACGAAGCATAGAACACGCTGACAACGTTGTCATACCCGGGCAAGTGCGGAGGTGTTCGTTGAGCGATCACCCGTGATCGTGAACGACTGCGCGGACGGCGGACGGACAGATGGACGGAATGCTCACCCTGCCTTCATAGGTCATTGACGGACAGGTTTCTGAAGGCTCATCGGGGCACGCTGAAGACACCTCCCGTAACACCCGGCCTCCCCTCCGGTCATGACCATGTCCCTCCTCCGCACCTTCCGCATCGGCAAGCGCCTGGCGCTGGCCTTCGCCGCCGTGCTGGCGCTGCTGTGCTTCATCGCGGCCTTCGGCATCCAGCAGATGGCGCGCATCAACGACAACGTCCAGGACCTCAATACCAACTGGCTCCCCAGCGTGGCCAAGCTGGCCGCCATGCAGGACGCCGCCAACGAAACGCGCCGCCAGTCCCTGCGCGGCGCGCTGGAAAACGACGACGCCGCCCGGGCCGGTCTGCTCCAGCAGCACGACGCCGCGGTCCAGGCCTTCGACAAGGCCGCGTCCGCCTACGAACCCACCATCGCCGGCGACAAGGAACGGGCGCTCTACGGCCAGATCCGCGACGCCTGGAAGGCCTACCTCGCCGCCGACGCCGAGCTCCAGCGGGCCATCGCCGGCGGGGAGGCGCAGCACGAAACCGCCCGAAGACTGGCGGGCGGCGCCTCCTCCAGCCTCTTCGTGGCCCTGTCCAAGTCGGTCGCCGCGGATGTCGGCTACAACCGCGACGGCGGCGACCAGGCCGCCAAGGAGGCCGCCACCTCCTACGCCAACGGCCTGCGCGTGACGCTCGCCGTCGTGGCCGTCGCGCTGGCCATCGGCATCGCGCTGGCGCTGCAGGTCACGCGCTCCATCACCACGCCGATCGCCCAGGCCGTCCGGGCCACCGAAGATGTCGCCGCCGGCGACCTCACGGTGCAGATCCGCGCGGAGGGTCGTGACGAACCCGCCGACCTCCTGCGCGCCATGGGTCGCATGGTCGACCAGCTCGGCGGCCTGGTCGGCCAGGTGCGCGACAGCAGCGAGAGCATCGCCAACGGCTCCAAGGAGATCGCCCAGGGCAACGCCGACCTGAGCTCGCGCACCGAAACCCAGGCCAGCAGCCTGCAGCAGACCGCCGCGTCGATGGAAGAGCTGACCAGCTCGGTGGCCCAGAACGCGCAGTCCGCGGGCCAGGCCAGCCGCATGGCGGCCGACGCGTCCGGCGCCGCCGGCGAAGGCGGCCAGGCCGTGAGCGCCCTGGTCGAGACCATGCAGGGCATCAGCGACGCCTCGCGCCGCATCGGCGACATCATCGGCACGATCGACGGCATCGCCTTCCAGACCAACATCCTGGCCCTGAACGCCGCCGTCGAGGCGGCCCGGGCCGGCGAGCAGGGACGCGGCTTCGCCGTCGTCGCCTCCGAGGTGCGGGCGCTGGCGCAACGGTCCGCCGCCGCGGCCAAGGAGATCAAGGACCTGATCCAGGCCAGCACCCAGCGCGTGGACACCGGCGCCCGCCAGGCGCAGAGCGCCGGCGAGGTGATGCAGCGGGTGGTTGCCCAGGTCGGCCAGGTCGACACCCTGATCCGCGAGATCTCCGCCGCCACGCAGGAGCAGAACGGCGGGATCGCACAGGTCGGCGACGCCGTCACCCACCTGGACCAGGTCACCCAACAGAACGCGGCCCTGGTCGAGGAAAGCGCCGCCGCCGCGGAGAGCCTCAACGGTCAGGCCCAGCAACTGGCGAAGCTGGTCAGCCAGTTCCGCGTCGGCGTCGCCGCCTGACGGCGCTTCCGGGGGGAGGACGATTACCTAAGTCACCACCTTGAGCCTCCCCCGCTGGCTATCCTTTCTTCCGGTCAAGAAGGACAGCCAAGATGCTCACGCCGCGTTCGGGACACCAAAACACCCTCTCCCTCACTCGCAGGACCGCCGTCGCGGCCCCGCTGGCCTGGGGGGCGCTGCTCGCCCTGGGCGTCCTGGGGGGCTGCTCGTCCCTCGACAAGATCAACCCGTTCTCCAGTGCGGACAAGCCGACCGAGGTGACCAAGGGCAGCATCCAGGCGTCCGCCCAGGTGAACCCGAGCGTCACCAAGCGCCCTTCCCCGCTGCTGGTGCGGGTGTATGAGCTGAAGTCGGACGTCGGCTTCAATGCCGCCGACTTCGTCAGCCTGTACCAGAAGGACCAGGCCGAGCTGGGCACCGAACTCGTCTCGCGCGAGGAGATGACGCTGCAGCCCGGCGAAGCGCGCCCGTGGTCGAAGAAGATCCTGTCGTCCGAGACGCGTTTCGTCGCCGTCTTCGCCGCCTACCGCGACCTGGAACGTGCGCGCTGGCGCGCGGTGGTGCCGGTGGTCGTCGGCCGGAAGCAGGAGATCCTGATCCAGGCCGACGAGTTGGCGGTCAGCGCGACGGTCAGGCTGCCGTGAGCTGGCACAGCAAGGTCATCTGGTCGCAGGGCATGTTCCTGCTGCCGCACCATTTCCAGCAGGAGACCCGTTACCTCGAGCACCTGGTGGACAGCCGCGCCCGCGCGCTGGCGCCCCACGGCTGGGGGTTCACCGAACTCGTGCTCGACGAGGCGCTGCTGAGCGTCGGCCGGCTGGGCATCGTGCGCGCCAGCGGCATCCTGCCCGACGGCACCCCGTTCCAGATCCCGCAGGCCGACGCCGCGATGGCGCCGCTCGAAGTGCCGGCGGACCTGAAGGGCGACATGGTCGTCCTGGCCGCGCCCATCGCGCGTCCGGGCACGGACCAGGTCGCCTTCAACGGCCACGATGCCGGCGAACTGCACCGCTACCACGTCGTCGACCAGGACCTGCGCGACCAGACCAGCGCCGGCGACGAACCCGAGCCCGTCCAGACGGGCGCGCTGACGCTGCGCCTGCTGCCCGCCCGCGAGCTCAACGACGCCTACGCCGCGCTCGGCGTGGCCCGCATCGCCGAGCGCCGCGCCGACCAGCAGCTGGTGCTGGACCGCAGCTACATCCCGCCGCAGACCCGCATCGACGCCAGCGGCCACCTGTCCGCGATGGCCTCGCTGCTGCACGGACTCGTGCGCCAGCGTGCGCAACTGCTGTCCTCGCGCATGGGACAGCTCGGGAACGGCGTGTCCGAACTGGCCGACTTCCTGATGCTGCAGGCGCTCAACCGCGCCGATCCATTGTTCCGACAGCATGCGGCCTCCCCGCACGTGCACCCGGAGACGCTGCACCGCGACTGCCTGCAGCTGGCCGGCGACATGGCCACCTTCGTCAGCGACACCCGGCTGGCCTCCGAATACCCGCTGTACCGCCACGACGACCTGCGCGGCAGTTTCGCCCCGCTGCTCGAGGACCTGCGCCGCATGCTCAGCGTCGTGCTGGAGCGCAACGCGCTGCAGATCGACCTGACCGAGCGCACCCACGGCGTGCGCACCGCCATCGTCCCCGACGCCGACCTGCTGCGCAGCGCGAGCTTCGTCATCGCGGTCAACGCGCAGGTGGCCGCCGAACAGCTGCGCCAGCGTTTCCCCGCGCAATCCAAGCTGGGGCCGGTGGACCGCATCCGCGACCTCGTCAACCTGCAGCTGCCGGGCATCAGCATGCGCGCGCTGCCGGTGGCGCCGCGCCAGCTGCCGTTCCACGCAGGCTTCCATTATTTCGAGCTGGACCGCGGCGGCGACCTCTGGAAGCAGCTCGAACGCAGCGGCAGCCTCGCGCTGCACGTGGCCGGCGATTTCCCCGGACTGGAACTGGAGCTCTGGGCCATCCGTCAGTGATCGCCGTCCGCGGCGACGCCGGGCCCCCGCCCCCTTCCACCGATTCAAGACACCAGTAACCTCCGGGAGCCGGCATGGACCCCTCCGCGCTCAACGATCCGTTCGCAGGCTTCGACGATCAGCGCACCTTCATCAAGCCCCGACCGGGCGGCGCTCAGGCGCCGCGCGGCACGCCGCCCTCGCCCGACTCGGTGCAGCCCGACGCCGCCCCGCCGGCCGCCGGGCTGAACCCGCTGCTCACGCTGGCCAACCCGCTGCTGCTGCTGGTGACGCAGTTGCGGGCGACGCGCCGCGTCGATGACGTGGCGACGCTGCGCAACAACCTGGCGCAGGGCATCCGAGACTTCGCGGCCCGCGCGGCCGCCGCCGGCATCCCGCCCGAGCGCGTCATGGCCACGCGCTACGTGCTCTGCACCATGATCGACGAGGCCTGCGCCGACACCCCCTGGGGCGGCTCCGGCGTCTGGGCGCGGCACAGCCTGCTGTCGATGTTCCACAACGAGACCTGGGGCGGCGAGAAGGTCTTCCAGCTGATGGCCCGCCTGGCCGAGAAGCCCGAGGCCAACCGCGACCTGCTCGAACTGATCTACGCCGCGCTGACGCTGGGCTTCGCCGGCCGCTACCGCGTCATCGACAACGGTCCCGCGCAGCTGGAAGCCGTGCGCGACCGGCTCGCCCAGATCCTCAAGCAGCAGCGCGGCGACTATCCCGCCGCGCTCGCGCAGCACTGGCAGGTCGAGGCCATCACCCAGCGCCGCCACATCGGCTGGCTGCCGCTGGCCGCGACCGCGGCGCTGACGGCGCTGCTGCTGGTCGGCGTGTACCTGACGCTGACGCTGTCGCTGGCGGAACGTTCCGATCCGGTCTTCGGCCAGATCCAGGGCCTGCGCCTGTCGCCGCCGGTGGTCGCGCCCCCGCCGCCGCCGGCCAAGCCGCGCCTCGCGCAGTTCCTGCAGTCGGACATCAAGGCCAACCTGGTCACGGTGCGCGACGAGGTCGACCGCAGCGTCGTGATCATCCGCGGCGACGGCCTGTTCGCGCCGGCCAGCGCGACCATCGTGCCGGAGCGCGAGGCGCTCATGGGCCGGATCGCCGATGCGCTCACCCAGGTCCAGGGCACCGTGCTGGTGACCGGTCACAGCGACAACACGCCGATCCGCACGGCGCGGTTCCCGTCCAACTGGCACCTGTCCGAAGAGCGCGCGAACACCGTGCGCGAGCTGCTGATCGCGCGCCGCGTCGCGCCCGAGCGCATCCGCGCCGAGGGCCGCGCCGAGGCGGAGCCGGTCGCCCCCAACGACACCCCGGCCAACCGCGCGCTGAACCGGCGCGTCGAAGTCAGTCTGATGGTCAACGGCCGCGCGCCTGAAGCGCCGGCGCGCGGAGCTTCCCGATGAAACGCGTCCTGGGATGGATTTTCAACCGCTGGGTGCTCCTGGCGGTGCTGGTGCTGGCGGTCGCGCTGCTGATCTGGATCGTCGGTCCGCTGGTGGCCGTCGGCGAGGCCCGCCCGCTCGATACCGAGCGGTCGCGCTGGATCACGATCGGCGTGCTGGTCCTGATCGTGGCCGCGTGCATCGCCTGGAGCCGCTGGCGCGCCAGGCGCGGCAACAGCCAGGTCGTCAACCAGCTGCTGCAGTCGCCCGCCGCGGACGCGCCCGAGCGCGAGACCGCCGACATGCTGGCCGTGCGCGAACGCTTCCGCCAGGCGCTGCAGATGCTGCAGCGCTCGCGCTTCGGCGCGGAGGGCTCGGCCGGTTTCGGCGCGAAGCTGCGCTCGCGCTTCGGCGGACGTTATCTCTACGAGTTGCCCTGGTACCTGATCATCGGCGCGCCGGGTTCGGGCAAGACCACGGCGCTGCGCCACAGCGGCCTGAACTTCCCGCTGGCCGACCAGATGGGGGACCACGCCATCCGCGGCGTCGGCGGCACGCGCCATTGCGACTGGTGGTTCACCGACCGCGCCGTGCTCATCGACACCGCCGGCCGCTTTACCACGCAGGACAGCGATCCCACCAACGACAAGGCGACCTGGAGCGGCTTCCTGCAGATGCTGCGCCGCTCGCGCCCGCGCCAGCCGATCAACGGCGCGCTGGTGACGGTCTCGGTGACCGACCTGCTGGCGCGCAGTCCCTCGGAGCGCGCCCAGCATGCCGCCACCGTGCGCGCCCGCGTGCAGGAACTGCAGAAGGACCTGGACATCCGCTTCCCGGTCTACCTGCTGGTCACCAAGGCCGACCTGCTGTCGGGCTTCATGGACTACTTCGCCACGGTCGACAAGGACCAGCGCGCGGCGCCCTGGGGCTTCACCTTCCCGCGCAACAGCACGTCGCCGCTGGCGGGCTACGGCGCGGAGTTCGACGCCCTGGAGCAGCGCCTGCAGAACGGCCTGATCGACCGCCTCCAGGCCGAGCGCGATCCGCAGCGCCGCGCCCGCATCTACGGTTTCCCGGCGCAGTTCGCGAGCCTCCGCGCGCTGCTGGCCGAGTTCGCCGAGGGCGTTTTCGCGCCCTCCCCCTACGAAGCCCAGCCGCTGCTGCGCGGCGTCTACTTCGTCAGCGGCACGCAGGAAGGCACGCCCATCGACCGCGTGCTCGGCTCGGTCGCGCGCAGCTACCAGATCGAGAACGCCGTTCAGGCGCCCAACCAGGCCAGCGGCCGCAGCTACTTCCTGAACCGCCTGCTCAACGAGGTCGTCTTCGCCGAAGCCGGCCTGGGCGGCACGCACCGCGGCTATGAGCGGCGCCGCAACGCGCTGGCGCTGGGCGGCTACGCGGTCGTCGCGATCGCCGGCATCGGTCTGCTCACGGCCTGGACCGTCAGCTACTTCAACAACAAGAAGTACCTGGAAGAGACCTCGGCGCGCGCGGACCAGGTCCGCGAACTGCTGCAGGCCACGCCCAACCGCGCCAGCGCCGATCTGCTGCCCATCCTGCCCGCGCTGCAGGCCACGCGTGCGCTGGCGGCGGTGGACGAGAACGTCCCCTGGTCCATGCGCATGGGCCTCTTCCAGGGCAGGAAGCTGGACAGCGCGGCCCGCGCCGCCTACCAGCGCATGCTCGGCGACGCGGTGCTGCCGCGGCTGGTGCTGCGCATCGAGGAACAGCTGCGCCAGGGCGCGGCCACGCCGGTCACGCTCTATGAGGCGCTCAAGGCCTATGTGATGCTGCACGACCCGCAGCACTTCGACGCGCCGGCGCTCAAGCAGCACATCGAAGGCGACTGGGAGACCACCCGCCGCGAGCTGACGCCGGACCAGCGCGCGGCGCTGGGCGCCCACCTGGACGCGCTGCTGTCGCAGGGCGGCATCGCGTCGCCGCTGCCGGAGGACGCCTCGCTGCTGACGGCGGTGCGCACGCAGCTCGCGACGCAGCCGCTGCCGCAGCGCATCTACAACCGGCTGCGCGCGCAAGGCCTGGGCACCGAATACCCCGACTTCACCGTCGCGCGCGCCGGCGGCCACAACGCGCCGCTGCTGTTCACGCGGACCAACGGCGCGCCGCTGACGCAGGGCGTGCCGGGCTTCTTCACCCGCGACGCCTACCTGCGCGGCTTCCAGCCGCGCGTGGGCCAGGTCGCGGACGAGCTCGCCGCGGAAGAGCCCTGGGTGCTCGGCGTCGCCGCCGCGCCCAGGAATCCGCAGGAGCTTGTGCGCGCCAACGCACCGCTGGTCGACGACGTCCGCCGGCTCTACCTGAACGACTACGCGGCCTCGTGGGAGTCCTTCCTCAACAGCGTGAAGCTGCTGCCGATGGCCACGGTGCCGCAGTCGGTGGAGCGCTCGCGCATGCTGTCCGCGCCGGACAGCCCGCTGGGTCCGTTCCTGCGGGCGGCTTCCCGCGAGACCACGCTCGCGCAGCCCGGCAACGCGATCGAGAACGCCGAGCGCCGCGCCGCGGATCTGGTCCAGCAGACCCGCGAAAAGGTGGCGGGCATGTTCTCCGGCCGACCCGGTCAGCAGAACCCCGCCGACCCGAACGCGCCGCGCATCGAGAACATCGTCGATGACCGCTTCGTCGGCCTGCGCAGCATGGTCACGGCCCCGGCCGGCGGCGGCAAGTCGCCGCTGGACGACACCGTTGGCCTGATCGCCGAGGCCAACATCATGCTGACGGCCGCCGATTCCGCGCTCAAGGGCGGCAGCGCGCCGCCGCCCTCGCCGGTGCCCACGCGCCTGAAGGCCGCCGCCGCGATGAGCCCCGAGCCGCTGCGCACCATGCTCGACGACCTGGGCAGCAGCAGCGCCCGCGTGTCGCAGGGCGCGATGCGCCAGAACCTTGGCATGGAAGTGCGCTCGCAGGTCGGCGAGTTCTGCAACCAGGCCGTGGCCGGGCGTTATCCGCTGGACCGCAACTCCTCGCGCGACGCGACGCAGGCGGACTTCGCCATGCTGTTCGGACCGGGCGGCAAGATCGACCAGATCTTCCAGCAGAAGCTCGCGCCCTACGTCGACACGACGACGCGGCCGTGGAAGTTCCGCGCGGTCGAAGGCACGCCGCTGGGCGGCGACAGCGGCACGCTGCCGCAGTTCCAGCGCGCGCAGGCGATCAAGGAGACCTTCTTCCCCGGCAGCGCCACGCCGTCGCTGCGGCTGGACTTCAAGCCCATCGAAATGGACACCACGATCCAGCAGTTCATCCTGGACGTGGACGGCCAGATCGTGCGCTACAGCCACGGCCCGCAGATCCCGACCTCGGTGCAGTGGCCGGGACCGCGCGGCAGCTCGCAGGTGCGCGTGCAGCTGAGCCCGGTGAGCGCGAGCGGCTCGTCCGGCCTGGTCAACGACGGGCCGTGGGCGCTTTTCCGGCTCTTCGACCGCGTCAAGATCGAGAAGACCGCCGCGCCCGAACGCTTCAAGGCCACCTTCGAGATCGAAGGCCGCAAGGCGGTCTTCGAAGTCACCGCCAGCAGCGTGCGCAATCCGTTCCGGCTGCCGGAGCTCAACGAGTTCCGCTGCCCGGGCGGGCTGTGAACCGCATCAGGAGAATCCGACCATGAGCGCGCTGCCCGAAGCCCTGAACGCCGCCGGCGATGCCGTGCCCGGCTGGTACGGCAAGGTCGCCGCGCTGGGCGACTTCGCCCAGCGGCGCCTGCCGCAGCACTGCGTGCAGCACGCCGACGCGTGGCTGTCCGGGATGATGCAGGACCTGCCGAAGACGCTCGGTCCGCGCTGGCTGGACACCTACCTGACCGCGCCGGTGCTGCGCTTCGCGTGGGCGCCGGGCGTCGTCGACATGAAGTGGTGGTTCGGCGTGCTGATGGCCAGCTGCGACAACGTCGGACGCTACTTCCCGCTGGTGATCGCGCAACCGCGCGCGCAGCCGCCGGTGGATCGCGCCGGGCTGGACCACCTCGACCGCTGGTACACGGTGCTGGCCAACGCGGCGATGCGCACGCTGGACGACACGGCGACGGTGGACTCGCTGGAGGCCGCGCTGGCGGCGGCCCCGCCCTGGCCGGCCAGCCACGCGGCCACCCTGCCCGCGCCGGAAAACGCGGTGCAGTGGGTCAGCTACACCGCGTCGGCAAGCCTGCTCACGGCGGCGGTCCCCATGCTGGCCGCGGGCGAACTGCTGGAGCGCCTGGCCGGCTGCACGGTCTGGTCGCCCAATCCCGAGCCCGGCGAGCAGGTCCACATGCGCTGGGGACCGGGACTGCCGTACGTGGAAGCCTTCGCCGCCTTGCTGACGAAGAAGACCGGGTGACCGGTTCGTCGCATGCCCCCTCACCCGAGGGGCAGCGAGCGCATCGCCGCGCGGTCTAATCGCGCGTCCAAAAATGCCAATCCATGATCCGCTCGAGGGAGTACGTGTTGAAAAAAAATTCCGTCCGCTGGACCCTGATCGCAGCATTGAGCGTGGCCGCTTCCATGTCGTCGGCGGCGGCGACGCCGCCGACTGTCGACAAGATCTACAGCTCGACCTGGGATCATGGCCGGATCCACTTCCAGCCCGGCGCGACGCAGGGTTATGACCAGTTCCATCTCTCACTGGCCCTGGACGACTACGAACTGAGCGACGGCACGACCTGGGAGTCGGGCGCTGGCGGTTACTCCAACCTCTATGCCGCCGGACCGACCAGCATCGAGGTCCATGGCGACAGCATCGCCTATCGTTTTGCACAACCGGCCAATGGTGAGCTCCTCTATCACTACACATCCTTCATGTTCGGCGATCAGGTCGCGGGCGGGAACATCGGCACCCCGTCGGACCTCGTGGTCACAGCGAAACTGGGCGGCACTACCGCTACGATTTCGGGTTACGTCAAGGTGCTCGCCAATGATCCGCTCTGGTTCGGGGACAGGTTCAGGTACTACTCCGCGCCGGTCGGCAGCAGCGTCTTCTTCCAGCAGACCTATACGCTGTCGGACACCGTATTCGATCGGGAGCTGTTCCAGAGGGCGTTCTGGTATTCCGGATCCGGCGTGATTGACTTCACCCAGGTCGCGAGCGCCGTTCCCGAGCCACGCACCTACGCCCTCTTCCTGGGAGGGCTCCTCGTGGTCGTCGCCACCGTGCGCCGGTCTCGGGACGGCAAGGCCTGAGTCCGACGGGCGGCACGCGACGCGTGGACCGCCTTGTGCGACATTGCGCGCAGGGAGATCCACATGAAGACATTCGGACGCAGCCTCGCGCTGGGGTTCCTCCTGGCCGCGCTGGTGCTGTGCGGCGTGGGCGCCGTCGCGATGCGCAGCGCCTTTCTCATGGAGTCGGCCGCCGACGGGGTGACACGCAGCCACCAGGGCCTGCGCATCCTGGCAGAACTGCTGAACGACATCGCTGAAGCGGAGGCCGCGCAGCGCGGCTTCATGCTGACCAAGGACGCGGCCTATCTGACGACGCTCGACCGCTCCGTCGCCAAGATCTCCTCGGAGATGGCGGAGATGCGCGTGACGCCGGCCTGGCGAGCCCGCACCGCCGACCTGGACAACACGGAGAAGGACATCTCGGCGTTGCTCGCCCTGTTCCGCGAGCGCATCGCCGACCGCCAGACGATGACGCTGGAAGAGGTCACCCGCTCGCCCAAGGTCAGCCAGGTCCGTCAGCGCATGGAGCGGCTGCGCTCGCGCTTCAGCCTGATGGAGAACGATGAGGTCGAGCACCTCGTCGCGCGTTCGGCCGAGATGGGTCAGACCACGCGCCTGGTCAAGGGCATCGGCCTGGGCGGGACAGCGCTCGGGCTGATGATCGTCGTCGTCACCGGCTTGGTGCTGCAACGGCTGCTCATGCAGATGGTAGGCGCCTCCGCGGTGGACGTGGCTGCCCGTGCGCGCGAGTTGGAAGCGTCCTCGCTGAAGCAGGCCGGCGCGACGAAGCAGACTTCCTCCGCCGCCATCGAGCTCACCGCCACGATGCACGAGGTGCAGGCCGCCGCCAACCAGATCGCGCAGCGCTCCAACGAGGTCGAGGAGATGGCCTCGGCCAGCACGCGTGCCGCGCAGGCCGGCAGCCAGGCCATGGCCCGCGCGCGCGAGGCCACCGTGGGGCTGAGCCAGCAGATCGACAAGGTGGTCACGCAGATGACGACGCTGGGCAAGGAGGTCCAGGGGGCCGTCACCGTGCTAGGCGCCATCGAGGAACTGGCCGAGCGCACCAACATCCTGGCGATCAACGCCACGATCGAGGCCTACGGCGCGGGCGACGCCGGCGAGCGCTTCCGCGTGGTCGCAGACGAGATCCGCCGCCTGGCCGAGAAGGTGCGCGCCGACGCGGTGGACATCCGGCGCCAGCTCGATTCGATCCGCAATGTCTCCAACGCCACCATCATGTCGACCGAAGCGGGCGTGAAGGCGGTGGCCGCGAATTCGTCGCTGTTCTCGGAGGCGGAGGCGATGTTCTCGCTGATCTCCGAACGCGTGGCCGCGTCGGACATCGCGAGCAAGGAGATCCGGATGGCGACGCATCAGCAGTCGACCGCAGGGCGTCAGCTGGAAGTCGCGCTGAACGATGTCGGACGCGCGACCACGGATGCGGAACAGGTCGCGCAGCGCAACCTGGAGACCGCCGCGGCGCTGTCGAAGACCGCGCAGCAGTTGAGCGCGTTCGTGGCGTCGCCGGCGCGGTGGCCTGCGGCAAGACCTGGCCCGGCGGGCGCCACGAAACGCGCGCCGGGCACCTGACGCACAGGCGAGGCTGCGCTTCACGTGGCGTGCGCCGCTTTTAGCTCTCCATCGCACCAGATCCGCAGATCACCATGAGTTGTGTAATTCTCATTCTGGACGAGAAATTGAAATCCATGCAATTTGACGATTGCCCGGACTTCTTTACTGACGACGCGGGACATCAATACTCAAGAGCTACGTACAATGCAGATTTAACAACTCGCATGGGAGACTGAAATGACAGATCAATTCAATCCAAAATCAAATAAAGCTCCGCAACAGAAAACAATAAGAATGTTGATTAGTGAGTTACAGTCCTTTGAAAATCAAGAGCTTCCAGTTCAAATATCCATTGACGGGGCCGCGACATTTTATCCAATTACATTCGTTCAAAAATCCAAATCTGGAGAGATATGTGGGCTGGCTTTTTATCCAGACTGGTAATCCAATAATCGATCCTGCTGCAATTGCGAACGCTCGTACTACCGCCATTCGAAGACTTCGTCCATCTAACGCATTCTTGGAAAAGCGTAAGCGATTGTTGACCGTCAAGGGCTGTCAGTACCCGTCGCCGCGTCGGCACCACGAACAACCTCTTCGTCATGCAGATCTGCTCGTGGCACGCCCGCGTCTGTCACCGAAGACCTATGAATCGCTGGCGCCAAGGATCGACTGTGCACATTAGGCGACGCGCGCAGCGGCACGACCTGCAGGCGCGCGACATCGAGCAATTACGGCGCAACGCCGATCTACAACTGCCGCGCGGGTGATTCATTAAGCGGCACCACCTGCACGCATGTGGCAAACGGCACCTTTCCGGCTGCGACGAACGCGTACACCTCCAGTGCCGGGGATTCGCTATCGAGCGCGATCTGCACAGCGTGAGCGGATCGACCTATGCGGCCTCCCTTTCGGGATATGCGGTCACGAGTATGAAGAGGCCGAGTTGCAGCCGCGCGAGACGTGGCGACCGGCTGTCATGTTGGCTTGCACCGCGGCGCTGAACCTCAGAGCGGCATGCGCCGCGTCGACTCGTCCTCTTCCTCTTCCAGCGGCACCGGTCCGGAATCGACCGTCGATTCCTGCGCCGCGCTGCCGGCCTCGTCGGCCGGCGTCTGCGCCACCTTCGCGAGCATGGGCTCGCCCACCCACAGCGCGATCGCGCTGAAGTTGTCCTGATCGGGCAGGCCCCGTTCCTCGATCACCGCGCGCATCGCCGCCAGCCAGTCGTCCGGCGAGGCCGCCGCGCGCAGCGTGTCGTGGATCAGCGTGTCGCCCGCGCTGCCCCACCAGCCGTCGCTGCACAGCAGGAAGACGTCGCCGTCCTGCAGCGGCTGCGGCGGGGTGGTGTGCGGATGCAGGTCGTCCTCGATGCCCAGCGCGGCCACGAGGTGGTTCTTGTGCGGATGGTCCTCCGCCTGCTCGGGCGTCAGCAGCCCGGCCTCGATCAGCATCTGCACGACGCTGTCGTCCTGCGTGATCGTGTCGATGTCGCCGCCGCGGATGCGGTACAGCCGCGAGTCGCCCACGTGCGTCCACAGCGCGAAGTTGCGCTGCGCGTCCACGCACAGCGCCACCAGCGTCGTGTGCATGCGGTCGCGGCCCGTGCCCTCGACGCCGCGACGCACGTCGTCGTGCGCGGCCAGCACCGCGCCGGTCAGCAGCTCGGGACGCCACGGCAGCGTCGCGTCGCCCAGGCTGGTCTGCATGCGGTGCACGGCCCGGCGCGCGGCCTCGGCCCCGTTGCGGTGGCCGCCCGCGCCGTCGGCCAGCACGGCGTACCAGCCGGGGCCGTTCTCGTGCGCCACGATGGCGTCCTCGTTGTTGTTGCGCGCGCCTTGTTCGCTGCAGGCGGCAACCCTGATCTTGAGCATGGTGTGAACGACGTGTAGGACAAACGGCGGGGCTCAGGCCCCGCTCTGCTGTGCTTGTTGTTGTGGTGATGGCGCGGCGCCCTGCCCATGCTGGCTCAGACGCTCGAGTTGATCTTCGTAAGCCTCCAGGAACGCCTTGCCGAACAGCGTGTGGAAGTCCTCCTGCGCCTCGTCGCGGATGGACTCGAAGTGTTGCAGGTAAAGCTCCCAGAGCTTGGCCTTGCGGTTCATCGCCAGCACGCTGTCCAGCACCGAGCGGCTGGTGAGTTTCGCCTCCAGCGCCTTGGGCTGGAAGCGCGTCAGCACGCCCTCCAGCGCGGCGCGGGTGCCGGCCATGGTGCCGATGGTGTGGCCGACCAGGTCGCGCATCGCGTCCTGCATCGCCGCGGGACCGGGCAGGAAACCGCGCACCGGCGGCTGGAGCAGCTGCTCGAGCGCGGACTGCACGTCGGGCGAGAACTTCAGCGGATTGTTCTCGCGCGAGCGGATCACGGTCACCTGCGCGCGCAATTCGTGTTTCGTCGCGGCACGCACGGCCATCATGCGCAGCGTGCCGTCCACCGAGGCGTTGAGCAGCGAGCCGATGACACGCATCAGGTCCGGATTGAGACCTTGCGGCGGCGCGGCCATGCGGATGCCGGCGCCTTCGCAGAAAGCCTGCCAGAGCGCGGCGGTGTCGGCGGCCGAGCCCGGCGCGACCGGCGCAGCGGCCATCGTTGACGGGGGTGGCGGCGCGTAAGACGGCGGCACCTGGGCCGGCGGCGGCATCACCGGCGCGGCCACCGCCGCCGTCACGGGTGGCAGGACCTGCGCCGCCGGCGCAATGACGGGTGCCACGGCGGCCATCGGCGGCGGCGCGGGCGGCACCGGCGTGCGGACCTCCGGCGGCCGGAAGGCCGAATGCAGCGCGGGCGTGTGATCCGGGAGCGCGGGGGTCTGCGGCTCGGTGTTCGTGGCCGGCGCCGCGGCGCCGAACAGCGCCAGCGGATCCGATCCCACCGCATCGCGCAGGCTGTCGCCGGGCCTGTTCGCGCCGGCCATGAAGCCCGCGAGCGGATCGGTGCCGGCCGGCTGCAGGCCGAAGAGATCGTCCAGTGAGCGGTTGTTGTCGCCCGGCACCAGGTCGGCGAAGGCGCCGCCGAAACCGAGGTCGTCGTTGCGGGCCGGCGGCTGCGCCGGCGCGGGCGGCGGGGCCAGGTCCAGCCCACCGAAGGGATCGAAGGACGAGGGGATGCCGCCGGCGCTGGCCGCGGCGGAGCCTGACGCATGACCGGATGCATGAGCGGATGCATGCGCCGCCGGATAGCCGGGCGCGGAGGCCGGCGCGGCGCGGGGCGGCGGCGGCGCGAACGGGTCGAAGTCGTCCGGCAGCATCATCGGCGCGACGGGCGCGGGCGGCGGCGCCTGGACCGGCGGCGCGGCGAAGGCCGATACCGGCGGGGCGGGCGCAGGCGCCGGGCCGAAGACATCGACAGGCGCCGCGGTGCCGCCGAACAGGTCGGCGAAGGGGTTGGAACTGGACAGCGCGGCCGGCGTCGGCGCCGGTGTGGGTCCGAGCGTGTTGGGCCGGCTCAGGTCCGGCGCGCGGCGGATGACGGTGGCGCCGTTGTCGGCGTCCTCCTCTTGCTGGACCTCCAGCAGATAACCGCCGATGCGCACCTGGTCCAGATGGCGCAGCGGCACGGACTGGCCCTGGCCCACGGGCTGGCCGGCGACGGTGATCGGATTGGCGCTGCCGACGTTGCGGATCACATACCCGCCGGCTTCGGCGGCGATCTCCGCCTGCTGGCGGGAGATGTGGCGCTCCGGGTCCGGCAGCGCCATGGTGTTGTTGTCGGCGCGACCGATGGTTCCCCCGGTGGCGTCGAAGCGCGCGGTGATGGGCTGCGTCAGGGGCAGGTCGTTGAGCGACACCGCGCGCAGGGTGAGGGTCATGTGGCTTGCCTTTGGGGACCTCGGGAGACTGGCATGGGATGTTTGCGTGACAATGGTCTCGCTTCAATGAACGAAAGTCACCTGAGAGGGGCTTGTCGCTGTTTCATACTGCACCCCGCTCGAATTCCGACAATTCCGACGTGATGCCGATGTCGACCTCCTTCCGTTCCGACGCTCCGATCTCCCTGACCCCGACCGCGCAAGCGGCGCGGGGGCGTGGGCATTCCACCCTCGCCGTCGGCACCGCCCTGCTGCTGAGCGTCGCGCTCGCGGCCTGCGTCACGCCGGCGCCGCCGCCTCCGCCGCCCGAACCGGTTGTGGCCGCGCCGCCGCCCCCGCCGCCCCCGCCGCCCGAACCCGTGCCGCCGACCGCGGCCGAGCAGGCGCTGTCGCAGAAGACGGCCATGCAGGCGATCGAACTGCTGGAGGCCGGCCAGGAAGACCAGGCCCGCAACGAGCTGCAACGCGCGCTGCAGCTGGACCCGGGCAACAAGCTGGCCAACAGCCTGATGCGACAGATCACGGTCGATCCGGTGCAGCAGCTGGGCCGCGAATCCTTCGCCTACACGGTGCAGTCCAGCGACACGCTGTCGCGGATCGCGGGCCGCTTCATGGGCGACATCTACTCGTTCTACATCCTGGCCCGCTACAACGACATCCGCGTGCCGCGTCAGGTGTCGGGCGGCCAGGTGCTGCGCATCCCCGGCAAGCCGCCGGCGGGTCCGCTGTACCCGCGCCCCTCGGCGAAGCCGGATCCGAAAGCGACGGCTGCGGCCGCCGCTGCCGCTGCCGCCGCGCAGGCCCAGACGCCCCCGACGACGACGGTGGCCGCCGCCCCGACGCCGGCCGCTCCGCCCGCCCCGCCGCCGCCGCCGGAACTCTCGCCCGCCGAAAAGGCGATGCGAGCCGGCGATGCGCATGACCGCGCGGGTCGCTTCGACAAGGCTCTGGACGAGTACCGTCGCGCCGAGGCCGCGGGCCAGCCGGGCGCCGGCGCCAAGATCGAGGCCGTGCGCAAGAAGCAGATCGCCAGGGCCACGCTGACCGCGCGCACCGCGTTCGCCAAGCAGGACCTCGCCGGCGCGATCAAGGGCTGGGACAACGTCCTGCAGCTCGATCCGGACAACGAGCTCGCCAAGCTGGAACGCCAGAAGGCGGTCACGCTCAAGGCGAAGGCCGATCAGCTGAAGTGACCGGTTCCACCGGTCTCCACGGTCGTTCCTGACCGCATGCGAAAGAGGCGCCTTGGCGCCTCTTCGCTTTTGATGCCCCCTCATGGACGTCCGCAACCCACGCAACTTCGCCATCGACTGCCTGCGCGGCGTGGCCATCCTGCTGGTGGTGGTGCACCACCTCGCGCTGCCGTTCCGGCTGCCGCTCGCCCCCAGTCTGCTCGGCCCGTGGCTCCCCAGTCGCCTGATCGACGCCGTGAGCTTCAACGGCTACGAGGCGGTGTTCATGTTCTTCGTGATCTCGGGCTTCCTCATCACGTCGCGCATCCTCGAGCGCGACGGCGATCTGCGGCGCGTCCGTCTGGGCCCCTTCTACCTCGCCCGCGCGCGGCGCATCGTGCCGCTGCTGCTGGTCGTGCTGACCGGGCTCACGCTGCTGGCCGCGCTCGGCGTCCCGGACTTCGCGCCGTCGTCCCGGCAGTCGATCGCCGGCCTGCTGGGCGCCGCGCTGACCTTCACCTTCAACTGGTATGAAGGCCGCACCGGCTGGGCGCCGGCGGCGTGGGACGTGCTGTGGTCGCTGTCCATCGAGGAAGTCTTCTACGTCGGCTTTCCGCTGCTGTGCCTGGCCCTGCCGCGCCGGCTGCTCGTCGTCGCGCTGGCGGCGCTGGCGCTGAGCCTGATCCCGCTGCGCTCGCTGGTCCCCGTCAGCAATGAGGTCTGGTGGGAGAAGGCCTACCTGCCGGGCATGTCCGCCATCGCCTGGGGCGTGCTGGCGGCCCTGGCCGCGCAGCGCTGGCGACCGGCGCCGCGCGAAGCGCGGGCGCTCGCGATCTTCGGCGGCGTCTGTGTCCTGCTGGTCATCGGCTGGGGGGACCTCGTCCATCGCCACCTCTTCAAGAGCGGCATGTACGGGCTGTGCGTCGGCACCTGCGCGATGCTCATCGCGTTCCGGGCGCATGCGCCGGGTCCTCGCCGCGGCCTGCGCTGGCTCGCGCGCATGGGCCGGCTCAGCTACGAGCTCTACCTGAGCCACATGGTCGTCGTGCTGGGAACGGTCGCGCTGTACCGCGCGCTGCTGGGCACCTCCCAGGCGTGGACCTTCGTCGTGTACGTGCCGGCGGTCGTCGCCAGCGTGGGCGTGGCCCTGGCGCTCGAACGCCTCATGGCGGGTCTGAGCGGCGTCGTCAGGACCGTGATCGGCCCACCGCGGCCTTCCGCCGACGAATCACCGGGAATCGCGCGCGGTCACTGACAGATTCCAGCCGGAGAAACTGTATATTCATACAGTATTCAATCTCTCCGGCAGTTCATGGACCTCTCCCGCAAGCTCGCCATCCTGGCGGACGCCGCCAAGTACGACGCCTCCTGCGCCTCGAGCGGCACCGACAAGCGCGACTCCCGCGGCGGCACCGGCATCGGTTCGACCGAGGGCATGGGCATCTGCCATAGCTATGCGCCCGACGGCCGTTGCATCTCGCTGCTGAAGATCCTGCTCACCAACCATTGCCAGTACGACTGCCTGTACTGCGTGAACCGGTCGTCGAGCAACGTCGCGCGGGCGAAGTTCAGCGTCGAGGAGGTCGTCGCGCTGACGCTGGACTTCTACCGCCGCAACACCATCGAGGGGCTGTTCCTCAGCAGCGGCATCATCAAGAGCCCGGACTTCACGATGGAGCAGGTCGTGCGCGTGGCGCAGGTGCTGCGCGAAGACCACGACTTCCGCGGCTACATCCACCTGAAGACCATCCCGGATGCCAGCGAGGAGCTGCTGCGGCGCGCCGGCCGGTATGCGGACCGGCTCAGCATCAACGTCGAGCTGCCGACCGACGACGGGTTGAAGGCGCTGGCGCCCGAGAAGGACACCGCCGCGATCCATCGATCGATGGGCCGGCTGAAGCTGCACATCGACGACGCGAAGGACGCGCAGAAGACCGCGGCCGCGACGCCGATCCGCCTGATCCCGGGCGCTGCCTCGCGTCCGGCCCGGCCGCCGCGTTTCGCGCCCGCGGGCCAGAGCACGCAGATGATCGTCGGCGCGGACGCGAGCGACGACCGCAGCATCCTGCGCAGCAGCGCCGCGCTGTACGGGCGCTTCCGGATGCGGCGGGTGTACTACTCGGCCTTCAGCCCGATCCCCGATGCGGCGCGGGCGCTGCCGCTGCAGTCGCCGCCGCTGGTGCGCGAGCACCGGCTCTACCAGGCGGACTGGCTGATGCGCTTCTACGGCTTCGACCACGAGGAGATCGTCGACGACGGCACCGGCCTGCTGCGGCTGGACGTCGATCCCAAGCACGCCTGGGCGCTCGCGCATCCGGAGCGCTTCCCGGTCGACCTCAACCAGGCGCCGCGCGAGATGCTGCTGCGCGTGCCGGGACTGGGGGTCGGCTCGGTCGACAAGCTGCTGGCCGCACGACGCGTCCGGCGCCTGCGCGCGGAGGACCTGCGGCAGATGAAACTGCCCGCGCGCAAGGTGCTGCCGTTCGTGATCGTGGACGGCCACCGGCCGGGAGCGACGCATTCATCGGTGATCCCGGCGCCGACGGCATCCACCGGGCCGGCGCCGAAGCAGATGGGGTTGTTCTGATGATCCGCATCCCGCTCGACGGTCCCATCGACATCGACGGATTCCGTCGCTCGGCCAGGCAACTGGTGGCGCGCGGCGTCGCGCCCGACCAGGTGGTGTGGACCACCGGTGGCGAGGATCTCGGGCTCTGGGCCGAGGAGCCTTCCGACGATGCGACCGACTCGGCCGAGCCCACGCCGTTCACCGTCCCCGCGAGCTTCCTCACCCTGTGCCGCACCGCCCTCCTCCATGCCGAACCCCAGCGGTTCACCTTGATGTACCGGATGTTGTGGCGGCTCAGGAACGAGCCGGGCTACTGGCGCGACACGCTGGACGCGGACCGTCGCCGGGCGGAGGGGCTCGAACGCGAGGTCCGCCACGAGATCCACAAGACGCATGCCTTCGTCCGTTTCGTTCCCGTCGAAGACGCCGACGGCGAACGCCTGGTCGCGTGGTTCGAGCCCACGCACCACACGCTGGAAGCCGCCGCGCCCTTCTTCGCCCGGCGTTTCGCCAACCTGCGCTGGGCGATCCTGTCGCCGCGTTGTTCGGTGTCGTGGGACGGATCGACGCTCCAGATCGGGCCGGGCGGCCGGCGCGAGGACGCACCGCCGCAGGATGCCGGCGCCGAGCTCTGGCTGACCTACTACCGCAGCATCTTCAATCCCGCGCGGCTGAAGGTTGCGATGATGGCGCGCGAGATGCCGCGCCGCTACTGGGCCAACCTGCCCGAAGCCGCGCTGATCGAGCCGCTCATCGAACAGGCCGGGACGCGCACGCAAGGGATGCTCGCCGCCGATCCGACCGCGCCGCGGCGCATCCGGCCGATGGCGACCCTCGACAGAACGGCGCGCTGATTGCCCCTCCCCTCCACCTCAAGCCTCACTCGTCAACGGGAGCACCCATGGACACCCAGGAACTGCATCGCGGACGGCTCATCGACCACCTGCACCTCGTCGTGCGGGATCTGGCGGTCACCAAGGCCTTCTACACGGCGATCCTGCCGCCGCTCGGCGTGCCGCTCGGCGGCGAAGGCAAGGACTATTTCTGGTTCGACGAACTGTTCGTGTCCAGCGCGGACAGCGACGCGGCGGTGGGCAAGCTGACCGGCCGCCATCACCTGGCCTTCCAGGCCAAGGACCGCGCGGCGGTGGACGCGTTCCACAAGACCGCGCTGGCCGCCGGCGGCGTCGACAACGGCGCGCCCGGCGAGCGGCCTTATCACCCGGGCTACTACGCAGCTTTCGTGCTGGACCCGGACGGCAACAACATCGAGGCCGTCTTCCACGGCGAAGCCAGGCGGAGCGCGGCGTCGGTCAAGGTGACGTTCTGAGCGGCGCTCAGATCGTCACTTCCTGTCCACCTTGTTCTTCGCCGTCGCGGCGGTGCCCGCCGCGGCCGGTGTGGGCGCCGGCGACTTCGCCGCGGACGCGTCGATCAGCTGCCGCATCATCGCCGTGGCACGCGCGTTCTTCGGATCCACGCGCAGGCACTTCTGCAGCACCATGATCGCGCCGGACTTGTCGATCACGGCAAGCTTCTCGGCCTTGCGCACGTAGAGGTCGGCCAGCAGCCGCTTCGCCGACGGATCGTTCCGGTCCTGCGGCGCGCGCTTCTCGAGCAGGCGGATCGGCTCGTCGACCTCGCCCTGCGCGGCCAGCATGGCGATGTGCTCGAGCTGGTTGGGATCCGCGCCGCCAGCCGCGGCCTGCGTCGCCTCCTTTGCCGGCGAAGCCGTATTCGCCGCCTGCGCCTTTGCGGCAGCCGGCTTCGCCGCGACCGGCGCCGCCTTGCGCAGCGTCACCCGCGCCGGCTTGCCGAGGTAGCTCTTCTGGTTGCGTTCCTTCTCGAGTGCGCGCAGCGCGTCGGCGGCCGGCTCATTGTCCGGCTGCAGCGACAGCGCCGACAGGTACAGCGTGGTCGCGCCGTCCAGGTCGCCGCGTTTGTGCGCGGCCTTGGCCTTGTCGAGGCGCTCGCTCACGCCGGCGTCGATCTGCTGCCGCGTCGCGGCCAGGCTGTCGCGGTAGCCCGCGTTGTCCGGACGCAGGACCGTCAGCGCCTCCCAGGTCCAGGCGGCGTCGGCCAACTGGCCGTCCTTCACCTGCTCCTGCGCGCGCTGGACCTGCGCCTGCTCGAACGCCGACGGCGGCGCCCCGGCGGCCCCCTCCGGGTTGCGCAGGGCGCTCGGGCCGCCGGTACAGGCCGTCAGCGTGACGGCCGCCAGGAGAGCCAGTGCAACGACCGCCTTCATGGCGTCGGTCCGATGCGGCGGCTGGTCTGCAGCCGGGCCTTGAAGGCCTCGAGATCGTGGTCGCCGAAGATCATCGTGCGGCGCAGCATCAGCGGCTGCGCATAAAAGGCGTTGCCGCCCGGGTTGACGGTCACCGCCAGCGTGTACTTCTGGCGCGTCAGCGCGTCCAGCACCAGTTCGTTGGCGTCGCCGTAGGGATAGGCATAGTGGCGCACATGGCCGGCGGTGCCGAGCTTCTGCTCGATCAGGTCGCGCGGACCGGCGGTTTCGGTGTCGAGGTTGCGCTTGTAGCGCTCGTCGTTCTCGCCGGCCGTGCGCTCGATCAGGTTGCGGTGCGACTTCGAATGCGACTGGATGTCCACCAGCCCCGAGGCCTGCATCTCCGCCAGCTGCGGCCAGCTCAGCGCGTCGCCGCCCGCGCCGACGAAGTCGGTGTAGACGAACATCGTCGCCGGCAGGCCGAGCTTGCGCAGCACCGGGTAGGCGAGCTTGTAGACCGATTCGTAGCCGTCGTCGAAGGTGATCACCACGGCCTTGGGCGGCAGCGGTTCCTTGCCGTCGAGGTAGCCCGCGAGCTGCGACAGCTTCACGACGCGGTAGTCGTTCTTCGCCAGCCACTCCATCTGCGCGGCGAAGTTGCCCTGCGACACGGCCATCTTCCCGCCCACCGTGCCGAGCCGGTGGTAGCAGAGGATGGGCACCGTCTGGAGGTTGCCGGAACGCACGCCCAGCGGGTTCATCGGCTTGAGCGGCACGATCAGCGGCTGGCCGGGCTCGGCCTTGGTGACCCCGGCGTTGGCCTCGCTGATCTGCCAGTCACGATCCTCGCTGCCGAGCAGCCGGCCGGCGATGCCGCGCAGCGATTCGCCGGCGACCGGGACGTAGATCAGCAGACGGTCGCTGCGGGCGACGATCTCGCCGTTGGTCGTCGTCGCCGGCGCCTTGACCGGCGCGGGCTCGTTCAGCGGCGGCGTCGCGGTCGGCGGCGCGACGCAACCGGTCAGCGCGAGCACCGCGGCGACAGCAGCCGCGGCGAGGATCGAACGACCCTCACCCCTGCCCTCTCCCGCAGTGCGGGAGAGGGAGTTCATGCGGAGGTTGAGCATCAGGCGGCTCCCGGGGTCGATGGCGGCACCGGCGGCGCGGGCTGGGTCTGTTCGTCGGACACGGTCCCGGCGGAGGATGCGGGAGCAGGAGCAGGAGCGGGAGCGGGCGTAGGCTCGGCGGCGGTAGGCGGCTCCGATGCCACCGCTGCCGCCAGGGCGGCGTCCTTCGCTGCCTTGGCTTCCTTCGCCGCCGCGACGATGGCCGCGGCCGCCGCCGACGCGCCGGACTTGCGCCCGATCGTCGTCGGCGCCTCGGCCTTGGCGGCGGAGGCCGCCAGCGCCTGTTTGTCCTGCAGCGCTTGCGCCATGCGGTCGAAGGCGGCGTAGAGCAGGCCGAATTCGTCCTTGCGCTGTTCGCGGATGCGGAAGTCGACGCGGCCGCGGCCGATCTCGTCGAGCGCCTCGACGACCAGCTTGATGGGCCGCGAGAACCAGTTGGCGACGAAGAACATCGCGATCGCGACCGCCAGCACCGTCGTCACCGCGAGCACCGCCATCAGCGTGCGCGACAGCCGCGCGACGCTTTCCAGCGGCCGCTCCGGCAGACCGAGCGCGACGCGCCCCACGGTCTTGTCCTGGAAGGTGATCGGCGAATCGAAACCGAGGATCGCCGCGCCGCCCGCGGCGTGATACCGCGTGCGCTTGACCGCCCCCTGATCTCCCAGCAGCTCGCCCGGCGGGGCCTGGTAGAGCTTGCCGACGGTGTCGGGCAGGCTGGACGCCGCGACCACACCGGCGCGGTCGATCACGCTGACGCTCTCGAAGTCGCCCGTTTTCATGATCTCCTGCAGCGAGACGTCGACGGAGACCCAGTCCTCGCCCAGCGCCGCGGTGGCGTTCTGCGCGGCGATGAAGCGCGACAGCGCGGTGCCGTAGTCGGCCACCTGCTGCATCAGCGCGGCGTTCTGGCGCTGGCTGATGATGGAGCCGCTCACCGCCATCACGATGGCGACGATGCCGGCCATCATGGCCGCCCACTTCACACGCAGCGGGATCAGCTTGGCGCGGCCCTTGTTGCGCGCTTCCTCGTCGATCTCGCCCAGCACCTTGACCAGCGCGTCGGCCAGTTCGGCGCCGGTCTGGAAGCGGTTGTCGGGCGCCTTGGCCAGGCAGCGGTCGACGACGCGGCGCAGCGACGCGGGGATCTCGGGCCGCAGCTTGTTCAGCGGCGTCGGATCGTCCTTGGCGATCTTGAGCGCCAGGTTCACCACGCTGTCGCCGGTGAACGGGCGCACGCCGGTGAGCATCTGGTAGAGCACGATGCCGACCGAGAACAGGTCCGAGCGGCCGTCGATCTTCTCGCCGTTCATCTGCTCGGGGGCCATGTATTGCGGCGTGCCCAGCACGTCGCCGACGCGGGTGCGTTGTTCCCCCTTGGTCGACTCCATGTGGGCGATGCCGAAGTCCATCACCTTGATGTCGAGCGTGCCGCGCACGCGGGCGATGTTGCCCGGCTTGATGTCGCGGTGGACGATGCCGCGCTTGTGCGCGTAGTCGAGCGCGCGCGCCAGCTGGATGGCCATCACGACGGTGTCGCGGATGGGCATCGGCGTGCCGGGTTCGAGCAGGTCGGCCAGCGGCTCGCCGTCGAGCAGCTCCATGGCCATGTAGGGCCGGCCGTCGACCTCGCCCACGTCGTGTACGGTGACGATGTTGGGGTGCGACAGGCTGCCGGAGGCGCGCGCCTCGCGCAGGAAGCGGGCGTGGTATTCCTCGTCCTCGCACAGCGAGGCGTGCAGGAACTTGATCGCGACGTCACGGCCGATGCTGGGATCGTGGGCCTTGAACACGCTGGCCATGCCGCCGCGTCCGATGCGATCCAGCACCTGGAAGCGGCCGACCTGGCGCACGGGGGCCTCGTTGCTCGCGATCTTGGTGGCCAGCGCGCCGCCGGGCAGCGTGCCGGTGGGCAGCGGATCGGGCACCGGCGGCATCGCGCGCAGGGCCGCCACGACGGCGACCGCGTCGGGATCGAGCACGGTTTCCGCGAATTCCGAGGCGCCGAAAACCGACTCCTCGGCCTCCGCGACGACAGGCGGCGGCGCCACGGGAGGGGCGACCGGCGGTGCGACCGGCGGCGCGACAGGGGCGGCCACGGCCTGTGCGGCAGGCGTCGCCACTGGAGGCGTCGCGGCCTCGACTTCCGTCGTCGCCGGCTTGGTCGGGACCAGCCTGGACGCCGGCACGATCACGGTCTCGTTGCCGGTGGCGGCGGATTCCGGGATCTGTGCGGCGGGAGGGGTCGCGGGAGGAATTGCGGGAGCGGAGGCGGGCGGCGTGGCTGCGGCCGGCGGGGGAGTCTTGGTCACGGGATTCAGAACGGCGGCGGGAGCGATAACGGTCTCATTGCCGGTGGGCGAGATCGTGTCCAGGGGCGAAGCGATGGGCGAGGAGGCGACGGGCGCCGCGGCGGGAGCGACCGGTTCGATCGGGTTGGCAGGCGCCTTGGGGGCTTCCGCGGGCGCGGCGGCGACCGGCGCGGGCGAGGCCGGCGGTTCGGCGCTCGCGGAGGGTTTCAGCATCGCGGCGGGCGCGATGATGGTGTTGTCGGTATCGAGCGGGATGTCGGCCGGCTTGCGGCTGGCGCGCATCGAGAAGGTGTCGGGGAACGTGGGGTCGATGAAGCTGATGTCGCGTTCATGCTGGACGGTCTCGGGGCCGTCGTCGTGGGCGGCGTCGGCGTCGACGTCCGGCACGGCTGTCTGAGCGGCCGCGGGGGTGACGCGATTCGCGGCGGTGTCGGGCGGCATGCGGTCGAGCGGCGCGCCGGCCGGCACGATGCGTGTCGCGTCCGGATCGAACGTGGAATCGTCGGCCGCCGCCGACGCCTTGCCCGGCTTGGCCGAGCGGGGGTTACCTTCTTTTCGTGACATCGAACGCCTCGCCGCGGCGAGGATCGCCGCCCAATGCGCATCGTCCCTGTCACGGGGATCGGGGGCAATGAACGAAAGTCACCCGAGGGCGGTACCTGAAGTGGCTATGCGCCGGTCCGGCCGGTTCAGAAGAACCGTACCACCCATTGATCGCCGACTTCCGGCTCGATTTACAGGCGCTGGACACGCGGCATCACGCGTGCCAGCGGACCGTCCAGCACGATCACGATCTGAAGGCAGAGGTCGACCAGTCGAGTGCCGTCTTCATCGACAGTCACTTGTTCCCGGAGTCCTGGAGAGATCACGACTCGTCGTAGACGACCGCGCGAAGCGGGACGCGCCGGTGAAGTCGCCCAAGCATGCGCCCGACCCGCTGCTGCCAATCGGCTGGATCGGCATACGCGCCGTCGATCCAGATCTGAACGTGGTCAGCTTCGAGGAGCGACAGCGAGGTCGCGCCCACGTCGGCAAAGACATCGCCAGCCAACGGCCGCATGCCGAGTGCCAGATGCTCAAAGGTGTCGAGCGCGTCAGCCAGTGCGTCCAGCACCGGGTCTTCAACGGGCACCGCAAACCAGAGGTGCAGGTGGAACGGTTCACGGAAGTTGGTCGATGACGCGCCGATGACGGTGGGAAGCGAGCTTGCAACCATCTCGCCGGCCATTTCAGGCATGGAAGCGGCAAGCACCTGCGCGTGCCCGAGGGCTGAATCATCGTCATGGCGGGCGAGCAGCTGCAACAGCCCCCTGCGGACCAGAGCGATGTCCTGCTCGGCAAGTGCATGAGCGCCCCCGGGGAGCGCGAGACTCAGCTCGCCTGACAGCCACTCAAGCCCGAGGACCGCTTCGGCACCGCCAGACATGACGCCCTGCCCATCTACCTCAATCAGGAACCCGAACCGCCGAGCTCGCTCGACGGCCTGCAGGAAGCCCTGCACCTCCGCTCGCAGCGAGGTCGGAATCTCCTTCAGGGCGTGCGGCAAGGTCAGCATGAACGTCAGGCCTCACCGAAGAATCGGCGGTACCAGGCCACTTTGCCCTCGAAATCCATGTTGGCGATGGTCTGGAACTTGGCCCTCTCATCGGTCATCGCGAGCGCTGCCAGCACCTCGCCGGCCTGACGGTACGCGGGCAGCAGGTCTTGACGGTTGACGTCGCCCGTCTCCGGCCTTGGGCCGGCCTGGATCTCCAGTACGCCCGGCAACACCATCTCGCTGCCCAGACCTCGAGCGGAAGCGGCTTTCGCCAGAGCGGTGAGGTCCTGACCGTGCGCCTTGGCCAGCGGCTCGGACACGAAGGTCAACCACGACGTCGCCAGCAGACCGTCCAGCATCAGATTGGCTTGTCCGAGCGGCGCCCCCACCGTGACGCCGGGGTGGCGCAACAGCCAACCCGGCAGGTCACGGTCGATGACGGCCTCGGCATCGGAGAAGCCGCCGCCGGTGTAGTACGACCAGCCGCAGTGACCTGCCAACAGAGGAAAGTCCTTCAGCAGTCGCCGCGCAAGAGATCTCAGCGCGTCCGGCGATGCGACGTCGCCCTCGGGCGGGATACAGACCCTCAAGTAGGAGCGGGTGGGAGGGATGCCGTCGCCCGGAGTCAACCTCGTCGAAAACCAGTCGAGCGAAGGCAGGTCGAACGCACTCGCTTTCTCGCCGCCGAAAAATTCAATGCCCGACAGCTTTGCGGGCTTCTTCTCATCCGATGCGACGAAGTTTTCGATCAGCGTCGTCGCGTCCGGTGCGATCGACTTGGCCGCGCCCATCGTGTTCGTCCTGTAGTAGCGCAGGGCTCCCGGGAAATGACCATCGATCGTTTGCGCGGCGGCTGCGAGTGCATCCTTGAATGAGCCTCGCGACTGCGTGCCGTAAAGATGGATCTCCAGGCAGGGGCGCACGTTGCCCTTCTTCAAGGTCGCATGCGCCACGCGCAGGGTTTCGACAAATTCGTTGCGCTTCATTCTTGTCCTGTTCAAAACGAGCAAATGGTCTCGACGGCCCGGTCTCAGCAGCCGCAACTCTCGCGGTCCAACTCGACCAGCTTGCCGCTTTCTCCCCGCTGCTTGAGGCGATCCTTGGCCTGGATCTGGTTCTTCGTCGGCTTGTCGTCGATTTTCACTTCGAAGAATCGCTTCACATTGTCTTCAGTCATGCCCTTGGTCTTGTCCTTCAACAGCGTGAAGTCCGGTCGCCACCCCGGGACTTGATTCTTCCTCAGCGTGTTGATCGCGCCTCTCTGGCTGCTCGGCGCCTTGACGCCTGCAAGCCCGCCAAGGAGCCGGCTCTTGGACAGGCAGGGTATCAGCGCATCGGCGACGTTGTCGGCCATGCCCCAGGTTGCTTCCGTCAACAGATTCTTGTACGCGTCCTTGGCCTCGTAACGCGGCGGTCCGTTGCTGAATCGGTTGGCGATCTCGTCCTGGTGGTGCTTACCCTCGGCCAGCTTCTCGCCCTTGTCCGACTTCTCCGCAGCCTTGCAGACCTCTTCGCAAATCTCGTTGGCCAGCTTCACCTCTTCATCGTCGAGGTTGTGGGCGGCCACGACCGATTGGATGACTCCCGCCAGGTTCGCGGCGTTCTCGTGGTTATGGAACATCTTGTCCATGAACCGCGCCGCGTTCTTCTTGTTCATCTTCGTATCGAAGGAGTACAGGATCCAGGTCGCCTCCTTCATGAAGGTGCTGGACTTGACTCCGCCGAGCGTGCCCGGGTTGTCCCCGTTGGACATCGCGAACTTCGAGCCCTTGATCGCGGCCATCGTCTTGTCGCCCTTGACCGTCGTCGTGCCGTCGGACAGCGTCACGGACTGGGCGATGTTGGGATACGGGATGGGCACGGGGCCGCCGGGGCTCGGCGTCTTGCAGACGTCGGGAATCGTCGCGACGCTGATGCCGTTGCTGAACTTGTGCACCAGCGAGTTGACGGTGCCATTGACCTTGATGGTGACCGGCATGCTTCAGTCCCCCCCGCCCAGTCGTTGAAGCAGACGCCGCTGCCGCCACGCCGGCGCCTCCACCGGGAACAGCGGCGTCCCCGGCCGCAGCAGGCACAGGTGCAGCGCGGCGAGCGCCCTCGCCCGCTGCTGTCCGCCGTGCAGCACGCGCAGGCAGTGCACTTCGCTCAGCGGCTGGCCGAGGAAGAGCCGGCCGTCCGGCGACAGCGTCGGCAGCCGCGACTGGTGCGCCAGCCACCAGGCCCGCACCTGCTCGACATGCGGCCACGGCAGCGCGACGTCCACCGGCACTTCGACGTCGTCGTCCTCCGGGTCCTCGTTCGGGCCTTCCTCATGGTCCTCCGGCGGCGGCGCTTCCAGGCCGTCGATATTCACGTCCGCGCCGGCGATCAGGCAGAAGGCCTCCAGCGCGATGCGCGCCGACGCGGGCTTGGCCATCTGGTCGATCAGCCACGGCACGTAGCGCAGTTGGCCCGACAGGCCCGCGCCGATGATGCGCAGCCGCGCCGCGCCCGCCATGGTCTCGGCCTCGACCAGCAGGCGATGGCCCTCCTGCACCGGCAGCGCGAGCACCGCCAGCCGGAACGCGTCCATCTGCCGCGTGCCCGGCCGCAGCGCGGCGCCAGTCAGCGCAGCCAGCGCCTTGCCCCGATCGCCCAGCAGCACGCCGGCCCACAGCGCCCAGTAACGCGGCTCGCTCTTCTCGTCGCCGATCAGCTCGAGCACCGGCTCCAGCCCCTCGACGCGTCCGAGCTCACCCGCCAGCCGCAACGCCCGCGCGCGCTCGCCGGCATTGGTCGAGCGCATCGACACCGCCCAGCGCTCGCCCGCGTCCAGCCGGTGCGCGCCGTAGGCCTCCAGCGTCAGGCGCCGGCTCAGCGAGTCCTCGGGCGGCATCAGCGCTTCGGCCTTGAGCGCCTCGTTCGCGCCGACCCAGCCCAGCGCCGAGGCAAGACCTGGCGCCGCCTCGGGCGCTTCCTTGGCGCGTCGCACCAGCGCCGGCCAGTCGTCCGGCCGTCCGTTGAGCGCCAGCACCCCGGCGACGAAGAAGTCCTCCGCGCAGTCGTTGACCAGCGCGGCCTGGCACGGCGGCCAGGCCTCCTCGCCGGCTTCGGCCAGACCGTCGATCTGCGCGGCCAGCTGTTCGTCCAGATCGGCGAACTGCTGCACCGAGTAATGCGGCGCGTCCAGCGCGTCGCGACGCTGCGTCCAGAGGAAGGCCGCCTCGTCGCGGTAGGTCTCGATCTGGTCGGCGGTCACCGGCGCTGGGAGACCGGCCTCGATGCGGGCGTTGTCCATCGTCATGCCCGCACCGCCACGTCGGCGCGGATCACCGCCGCGCCGCGCCCGCCGCCGTCGGAGCTGCCCCAGAGCAGCGTCAGCGGTCCCTTCGCATGGCCCTTGCGGCAGGCCGAGGCCGCCAGCAGCAGATGCAGCGGCAAGCCCGCCGCGCCCACGTCGCCCCAACAGTCCGCCGGCGCGAGGAAGTCGGTCGGATCGCGCAGCCGGTCGCGCACGCGCAAGCCGCAGAAGCCGTATTCATCGGCGCGGTACGCCTCGCCGTTCATGTCGCAGACCACGTTGTCGATCACCCCTGCTCCCGCCACTTCATCCAGCGCGCGGCGCAGCGCCTGCGTCAGGCCTTCGCCGATGCAGACCTCGCCGCTCTTGTTCAACTTCGATTCGCGGCCGAGTCCGACCGCGAGCACATCGGCCCAGCCGCCCGACACCGCCGAGCCGGCAGTCGCCAGCAGCAGCGCGCCCGCCGCCTCGCCCGGGATGAAGCCCCAGGCGTTGTTCAAGGGCCCCGCCCCGTGGAGCTGCTCCTCGGCCTCGAGCCATTCGAGCGTCTCGGGCGCCAGATACGAGTCCACACCCGCGACGACGACGGCATCGGCCTGGCCGGCGCGCAGCCACGTGCGCGCCTGGTCGAGCGCCTCGAAGCCGCCCGCATGGCCGCTGGCGAAGAACTGGAACGGGCCGAGCCGGGTGCCGAGGCGGTCGCGGCACAGCGCGCGCAAGGCGTCGGTCGCGTCAGCCGCGCCGGCCGACTCGGCCACTGCGCCGGGACCTCCCGGACGGGCCGGCGGCCCAGCGACGGCGACGCCGATGCGCCCGTCCTGGAGGCCGGTGTCCGGGCGCGTCGGCACGAGAAGGTCCGACAGCGCCTCCGTCAACGCTGGCGCCAGCAGCGCCACCAGTCGCTCAGCGCCGCGCAGGCCGGCATCGACGCCTGCCACCTGCGCCACGCGCATCGGCTCGCCGGCGGTGTCGATCATGTAGGCGTGCTCGCGGAAGCCGCACAACCCGGCACGCACTGCGGCGGCGGTCGACCGCGCATCGCCGCCCACCGGCGTGAAGGCGCCGATCGCCAGCACGCGCAGCGCCGGCTGGGCCGAAGAGGCCGAAGAGGCCGAAGAGGCCGAAGAGCTTGGCGACACGGGAGCCCTTGTTTGCTGAGGCATGTCAGACCGCCTCCGTCCGACGGCCGTCGGCATCGACGCCTTCGGGCTCCGGCGCGCCGAGCACGCCGTCGCGCAGGTCCTGCTTGAGCCAGATGCGCGTGCGCTCCAGCTTGAGCACGCGCGGATGGCAGGGCAGCGCGCTGTGGAACACCAGCGAGACCCGGCGTTCGTCGGGCGCGAGGATCACGGTGTGCAGCCGCGGCGGCGTGTGGACCTCGCGATGGCCGTCGTTGAAGAAGGTCTCCAGGCCGAGGAACACGCGCGGCAGCGCGAAGCGCCACTGGCCGCCGCCCGGCGTCAGGTTCAGCAGTGCGACCGGCTCGCCGCCGCGCAGGAAACCCGGGTGCTGCTGGTCCGGCGGCGCGCACTGGTAGTGCCGGTCGTCGAAGTCGTCCGGCAGCAGCGGCAGGCGCTCGCGCTGCCATCGGTCGTCGTAGGTGCCGGCGAAGCGGCGGCGCTCGGTCCAGTGGCTGCACAGCGCGCCGAAACCCACCGGCACGGGCCGGTCCTTCCAGCCGCGGATCAGGTGATCGGGGTCCTCGATGTTGGGCAGCGGCCGGCCGTCGACGTGGTCGCCGGCGACCGCATAACCCCGCCCCAGCGGATTGCGCTCGTCCCAGGTCGCGGGCTCGGCCTCCGGATCGACGCCGCCGAAGGCGCGCTCCCACACGACCGGCATGCGCGTGAAAGGCGCCGGCCGGCCGATGCTCCGGCCCTCCCAGACGCGATCGCCGAAGACCTTCAGGACCTTCGCGCGACCGCCCACCGCCACGCCGACGTCGAGCTCCGTCACCGGCACACCGCCGGGCGCATGCGCCTGGCCGTCGACGATGACGTCGGTCGCTGTTTTGGTACGGATCAGGTCCGCGTCCGCCGTCAGGCTGGTCGAGGCCGCGTCGCCGCGATGCGCCGGGCCGCGCAGCACCTCGGGCTGCGTCTCGGCCACGCGCGGCGTGCCGTCCGGCTGCAGCGTGAAGCTCGCCTTCACGGCCACCAGCCAGATCTCGGTGCCGTCGCGATCGCGCACCCAGCCGCGCTCGGCGGCGAACGGCGTGCGGTTCTGCAGTTGCCACATGGGGAATCCTGACGGGGTCGAGGACCGTCAGTTGATGTCGACGAACGCACCCTTGATGCGGTTCGCGCCGCTGGAGCGGCTCAGCACGTAGGTGCCCCGGATCAGGATCTTGCCGGCGGCGGTCAGCACGATGCTGGCCTCGCCGCAGCGCAGCTCCACCTGCTTCGCACCGTTGAGCACGACGCGCTCGCCGTCGACAGTGACGGTCTGGCCGCGGCGCGTCAACGCCACGCCGGGCTGCGGATCGAGCCCCTCCACCGCCGTTTCCAACGCGGTCTCCACCTCGGTCTCCACGGGGGCCGCCCGGGGCGCGACCTCCGGTTCCGCATGCCGCATCGCGCGGCCCAGGATGACCGGTCGGCTCGGGTCGCCGCGTTCGAGCGAGACGATGACCTCGTCGCCCTCGTCCTCGACCTTCAGGCCGACGACGGACATCGCGACCACGGGCGGCAGGCCCTTGGCCATGCGGACCAGGAAGCGGCCCTGCGCGTCGAAGCCGCAGAACATGCCGACCAGCACGCCGGCGTCGACCAGCCGCACGCGGTCCATGAGGTGTTCCGCGGCGGCGACGGCCGCGCGGGTCGGGTCGCCGCGACGGCGGTTGGGCGGGGGGGCCGCGCCCGTCGGTCCCGCGTTGTCAGCTTGCTCGGCCATGTCAGTTCTCTCCGATCTTGGCGCCCTTGACGGCGACGCCGCCGCTGCCCTTGATGCCCACGGTGCCGCTGGCCTTGATGGTGATCTTGGACGCGGAGATGGTGATCCCGCTCGAGTCCATCACGATCTTGCTGCCGCCGGCCTTGAGCGTGATCGAGGGGGCCTCGATCGTGGCGCTGCCGCCGGCCTTGGTCTTGTAGGTGCCCTTGGCGGTCTGGCCGATGGTGGCGGCCGACAGCTTGTGCGGTCCGCCGACGCCGATGGACTGCAGCGCGCCGACGTTGACCCGCTGCAGCCCGCCGATGGAGACCATCTGCGCGCCGCCGACGTTGATCGCCTCGGCCGCGCCCACCGTGTGCATGCGGCCCGCGCCGACGGTGTGCGCCTCGGCGATGGAGATCGTGGTCGTCTGCGCGCCGTTGACGGTGTGGCTGCGCACGCCGTTGACGGTGACCGTCTGGCCGGCGTTGATCGTCACCGTCTCGCCGCCGTTGACGGTCTCGGTGCGATGCGCGCCGATGGTGATGGTCTCGGCCGCGCCGACGGTCTCGGTGCGGCTGGCGCCGACGGAGGTGGTCTCGTTGGCGCCGACCGTCTTCGAGCGGTTCGATCCGACGCTGATCGTCTGGTTCACGCCGACGGTCTGCGTCTGGTTGTTGCCCACGGTCTCCGAGTCGTCCACGTCGACCGTGTCGGTGCGGTTGTTGTGGATGGTGGAGGTCTGGTCGTGCTCGATCGTGGTGGCCATGTCGTACTGGCCGTGGATCGTGATCATCTCCTTGCCGGCGGTGTCGTCCATGGACATCTCGTTGTAGCCGGCGCCCTTGTGGGTCTTGGACTTCAGACCGCTGATGACGGCGGCGGCCGGCAGCGCGTACGGCGGCATCTGCTCGGCGTTGTAGACGCGGCCGGTGATGAGCGGCTGGTCGGGGTCGCCCTCGACGAAGTCGACGACGACCTCCTGCCCGATCCGCGGGATGGACACGCCGCCCCAGCCCTTGCCGGCCCAGGGTTGCGAGACGCGGATCCAGCAGGAGCTGGTCTCGTTGCGCTGACCGCGGCGGTCCCAGTGGAACTGCACTTTGATGCGGCCGTACTTGTCGGTGAAGATCTCCTCGCCCGAAGGCCCCGTGACGATCGCGGTCTGTGGGCCGGGCGCCATCGGCTTGGGCGTGCGGCGCTCGGGACGGAACTGCTGGTCGGCGGGGATGGCGTTGAAGCGGCAGCGCAGCTCGGACTCGCCGGAGGCCGACTCGGTCGACGCCTGGCGCATCTGCGTGATCGTGCCGGTGATGAGGTACTTGGCGTTCTGGTCGTCGCGCGGATGGCGGCTCAGGGACAGCAGGTGGCCGGTGCGCACGCCCTGGGCGTTGGTGTCGCCGTCGAAGCGGGCGAAGGCGGTCTGGATCTCGTCGAGGCGGTCCTCGACGTACTGCGCGCCGTCGCTGCCCTGCACGTAGCCGCCGGGGTAGTCGAAGACCTCGCCGTCGGACAGGTCGTAGTCGCGGGCGCGGTCCAGCTTGGCCTCCAGCGAGGTCGAGGGCCGCTCGAAGTCGTAGTCGGTGATGACGACCTTGCCGGGCTTGAGGCTCTCCTGCGTGACCCAGGTGTCGACGTATTCGAGTTCGGGCGGCGCGTTGTTCGTGCCGCCGTAGAACGGCAGCGTCTCGCAGCCGGGGGCGCAGTCGTGGGCGGAGGCGGCGTCGGTCAGGACCAGCGTGTGGCCGGACTCGTCGTGGGTGAAGTACCAGTAGATGCCCTCGTTCTCAAGCAGCCGGGCGACGAAGTTGAAGTCGGTCTCGCGGTACTGCACGCAGTAGGTCCAGGGCCGGTAGGCGCGCATCAGCTTGAACTCATGGCGGGCGACCGGGTGGTCGTCGAAGACCGCCTTGACGATGTCGGGAACGGTCATCTCCTGGAAGATGCGGCAGTCGGCGGTGCGCGTGAGCAGCCACAGCCAGGGGCGCATCGTCATCTGGTAGACGGTGTGCTTGCCCTCGAAGCCGGTCTGGGCGAAGCGGGTGACGTAGCCGGCGAGGTGGCGCGGCGCGTCGTCACGCAGGGCCATGGTCAGCGTCGCGGACTTGCCGAGCAGTTCCGAGGCGCGGATGTCCTTGCGCTCGCTGAGCAGGGTCAGCGTGGTCTCGCCGAGGTCGCTCAGCGCCTCGCGCGACGCGCAGGCGTGGACGCGGAGGACATCGTCGTCGAGGGCGGTCTTGAGGCGGAATGGAGCTGCCATGGGCGGACCGTGAGGGCGGACCTGAGCAATCGGTCCGTCACGGTAGGCCTGTGCGCAGAGCGCCGGAAGCGACCAAAGTCATTCGCGAGGGCACCCCATGTAAACGGGTGATACCGGGCCCCCAGGCGTGTCACCGGTGTGGGTGACGCGTGCGCCCCGACGGCCCTGGATGGGTGCGGCGGCGCACGTTCGAGCCGTTACATCGGCAGCGTCATCGAGACGGTGATGGTGAGCACGGCGCCGTCGTCGGCGTAGTCGGCGGTGATCTCGCGGCCCTCGACCTCCCACTGCTCCCACTCGAACACGCCCTCTTCCTCCTCGCCGTCGGCGGCTTCACCGTAGGCGGCGATGGCGGCGTCGCGGGTGTCCACCGGCGTGGTCGCGAAGGGGCCGTTGCCCTTGTAGGGATCGACTTCCTCGCTGCCTTCAGGGTAGTAGAAGATCGCGCTCAGCACATGGGTGCCGGTGCCCAGCGGCTCGCCGTAGTCGACTGCGTGGGTCTCGCGCGGGGAGAAGGACAGCACGACGCCGGCCTCCTTCAGGTGCACGAAGCCGGCGCGAATCTCTTTCTTGCGCTTCTGGGAGAGCTCGGTCGGCGCAGGCGTGCCGGCGGGCGAGGTGTGCGCGAGCACGGCAGCGATGAGCGGAGCATCGACTTCGGTCAGGCCGAGGAGGCTCGGGAGCTCGGGGAGCGTCAGGATGGAGGTGGTGGTCATGAGGCTGAACGATAACCCGTATTGGGGTCGTCGGGCCGGGTGGACGTCCAGGCGGTCTTCTTCGACCCGAGTTGGGCGAAAGCCATCGTCAAGTTGAGGATTCAGTCCAAGCGACCTCAGAACATCAATTCGGCGGCGTCCAGACCTTGTCGCGGTTGGTCTCCAGCCACTCGCGCACCTCGTGGTCATGGAAGATTTCCGTCCATTGACCGTCCCGCTTGAACGACGCTCCGCCATGTCCGGCCAGAAGAAGCACACCATCCCGCGTGGCGAGATTTCCGGAGCACACCTTGACGCCCGAAGGAAGATCAGCTTCCACCAGCGCTTCATCCTTCAACGTCCAGACGCCGTAGTCGTTGGTCGTCCATAGCGTCCCCTCGTACCAGACAAGGTCTCTGAGGGGCAAGGTGATGCTGGCCTTCGACTGCAACTTCTGCCACCTGTCGCCGGACCCGCGATAGATGAGATTGCCGGCCGAAATGTACACGTGGCCATCGGGAGCGCACTTCAATGCCGAGACCCCCCAATCGGTCGGGAACTTGCACTGACGCCATTTCGTACCGTTGAAGTGCCAGACGTCACCGCTGCCACCGGCTGCATACAGATCCGAGTCCGAGAACTGATCGAAGTCATGGAAACCGCAATCTCGGAACTTGGCTTCGCTCACCTCGATCGGGGGACCGATCAAGGCCCAGTCCGATGGCCCGTTGCGACGGAACAATTGACGCTGCGTGCCTCCCAGCAGCAGTTCACCGCCAAATGACTTTGCACGGTTCATATCTCCGACAAGCATCCCGCCGTCGACCTTGTACGCGATCCCCGCCTCGAACCCGTTGGTCTTCGGATTTTGGACCCACACCTTCGCATCGGCGTCGACGACTACGAGCTTCTCTTCCGGCGCGAAGCACATCGCGCACTTGCTGGTGTCCATGCCCGTGAGATGCATGTGACCCCACTTCTTGTCATCGGGATTGCCCAGGCGCACGACGAAGATCCGTTTCGCGAGCCGTCGTTCAGGTGGTGCCTCCTGAAGCTCGCCCCAGCCATTGCGTTGCGTGTAGTCCTCGCGCCCGAGGAGATACAGCGTGTCCTTATCCTTGACCTCGCAGTCGATGACGTTGAAACCGGCCATCCGGGGTAGGAGATGCTCACTCGCAATGCTCACGGCATGCCTCCGCCCTCGCATCGTCTCGGGAGCCCTTGCCAGAAGACCATGAGGGAGCTTTAGCCCTTGAACGCTCGCCAGAGCGACGGCAGTTCCAGCGTCGTGCCGAGATTCGGATCCAGCAGCCGCATGCCCTGAAACTCCAAGGGTCGCAACTGGACGCGATCGGACGGCACAGCGTCCGGCTCGATCCCTTCGACGATCGCGGCCTGCACACAGGCGCCTTGCCGCCACCGCAACAGGAGCGGCAAGTCGGGGGGGATGAAATCGTCGAGGAACTCGGCGTGCTCCTCCAGGTCCAGCCAGAGCGGCACGATATGCGGAGGAAGGCCTCGGCCCAGCGCTTCAAAACGAGGCTGCAACACCTGGCACCGGCTGCACCACCCCGAAGCGCCGATCACGGTCAGGAACTCGGCATCGGGACGGTCAAGGCGTCGCGCTATCTCCGATGCATGGTCCCAGGGATTCAACGGTTCGGACATTCGCTCACCAGTTCCAGCTGCTTGTCCCCAGGGCCGCGAGCGCGCGATCCTGGGCGGATGTTGCCGCGCCGACGTCAAAACAGGGCGATGCACCGCGCGCAAGTTGCAGCAGCAACGCAGCCTGCCAGCGTTGCTGCTGCGAAGCCTTGGCATTGCCCAGCACGCGAAGCAACGTGGACTCGGTGACCGCCTCGCCGCCAAGGTATCGGCGCGCAGGATCGAGCGTTGACGACAACGCCGGCCACTCGCGATTCAGGACGTCGACATCCGGCCACAGCAGCGCGCCTTCCGGATCACGTTTCGCCGACGCCGGCACGTAAGGGTTGTCAAGCGCATCCTCGGCATCGTCGGGAGCCTCGGGCGCCTCTCGCCAGCGTTGATGCCCGATGCGAGCGCCCGTGATGTGCGCGAAGACATCGCCTGCGAGACGGGCCAGATTGCTCGAAGGTTCGACGAAGAAGCGCCGCACCTCGTCCTGATGGCTCTGATGCGCCATGCACTGCAGCAGCACGGGCAACCACCGTGGATCACCCTGGAACCGGATGGCCCGGAGCGCCTCGCGCCACCGCCGACGATCGTTGTTACCTTCGATCAGCATGCGCTCAATCGCGGGCACGGTCGTCGCGGGCGCGGCGCGCCACAGCCAGACGACGAGTTCCTCGTCCGTGAGCTCCTCCGGTGCCGTGATCCAGGCATCCAGAAGGACCGCTTCCGCCTGTCGCCGCGCGGCACCGCCGTCGGCGGCGGAGCCGATCAGGCGCCCGATCGCCGCCGCGGCGACGCGACGGGTTTCCAGGCTCGACGACGACTCGTTGAGCACCGCCTGCAATGCCGGTACCGCTTCGGCAATGCCGTGAGATCCCGCCAGCCTCGCAGCCTCGGCTATCACCGCCGGATCGGCGCCCTGGCGCAAGCCGTCCCGGATCAAGGACGTCCGGAGCGTTGGCAGCGAATGGGCCGCAATCAGCGCGGCGCGTCGCCAGAGCGGCGATGCTTGCTCCCACCAATGCGAGGCAAGTTTCTCGGACAGCGTGTCACCGCGACGGCGCAGCGCGCCCGCCAGACCGATGGCGATCGCGTCGCCCCGCCCGGACTCGAACTGGGCTTGGGCGAGGGTCTGGAGTTCTTCCAGCCATACCGTCGCGCCGAGCTCCAACGCCTGCATGGCCAGCGTGCCAGCCACGAACGCTTCGTCGCTCGTGCCCCATCGGGCCAAGCGGGTCTTCGAGGCAGCCCAGGCGACATCGCCAATGAACGCCGGCGCCTGAGCCGATTCGAGCTGCGCGACTCGCAGGCCCTCCAGGTGTGCATCAAGCAGGCGCTCCATGCGTTGGAGGCTCTGCCAGTCGTGCTCCGTGGCGAACATCGCGTCGCCATGGCGGGACCAGTAGAACGAGGCGTCTTCCGCGTGGCGCTGCACGATCGCTGGGATCACGTGCAGCTGTGCATGCCCCGATTGAGCGGGTACTTTCGTCATGTCCGGGCCTTCGCCAAGCGCGTTCGAACCATCACTTCGGCGGCGTCCAGACCTTGTCGCGATTGGTTTCGAACCACTCGCGCACCTCGTGGTCATGGAAGATCTCCGTCCACTGTCCGTCCCGCTTGTAGGCGGCGCCACCGTAGCCAGCGAGCAGGAGCACGCCGTCGCGAGTGGCGAGATTGCCAGAACAAACCTTCACCCCGGAGGGCACATCCGCATCGACCAGGCCTTCGTCCTTCAAGACCCACACACCGTAATCATTGGTGGCCCACAACTCGCCGTCGTACCAGACGAGATCCTTGATCGGGAGCGATATCTGAGCCTTCGTTTTCAACTTCTCCCACTTGTCGCCCAAGCCGCGAAACACGTGGTCACCGGCCGCAACGTACACATTGCCATCCCCGGCGCAACAGACGGCGGACAGTCCCCAGTTGCTCGGGAACTTCATGCGCTTCCAGACCTGTCCGGACAGATGCCAGATGTCGCCCGGATCACCGACGGCATAGAGATCCTCTGGGCCGAACCCATCGAAGTCGACAAAGCTGATCTTGTACTCGTCGGGTTCCGGCATCGGCTCCCCCACAAGGTCCCACTTCCCCGGCGCGGTACGTACAAACAGCTGACGCGCGGTGCTGCTGGCGAAGAGCCGACCGCCGAAGCTGCGAGCGCGACTGAAGCCGCCTCGCTTCACTCCGCCTTCGAACTGGGACGGAATCGGGCCTTCAAACCCGTCACTGCCCGGCGTGGGGGACCATGCCTTCGAAGTGCTGTCCAGCACGACGACTTTCTCCTCGGGGGCGAAGGCAACGCCACAGACGCTCGCGCCCAGACCGCGAAGGTGGCCGATTCCCCACTTCTTCTCATCAGGATTCTTCAGGTTGAGACTCAGCAGGCGTTTCGCCAGGCGCCCTTCTCCGGGCGCCTCCCGCCCATCCCGCCACCCGGGATGCTGCGTGTAGTCCTCGCGCGCCAGCAGATAAAGGATGTCGCGATTCTTTATCGCGCAGTCGATGACGTTGAAACCAGCCATCCGGGGCAGGAGATGCTCACTCGCAATGCTCACGACATGCCTCCGCCTTCGCATTGTCTCGGGAGCCCTTGCCAGAAGACCATGAGGGACCTTCAGCCCTTGAACGCTCGCCAGAGCGACGGCAGTTCCAGCGTCATGCCGAGATTGGGATCCAGCAGCCGCATGCCCTGAAACTCCAGAGGTCGCAACTGGACGCGATCGGACGGCACAGCATCCGGTTCGATCCCTTCGACGATCGCGGCCTGAACACAGACGCCCTGACGCCACCGCAACAGCAGCGGCAAATCGGGGGGAATGAAGTCGTCGAGGAACTCGGCATGCTCCTCCAGGTCCAGCCAGAGCGGGACGATGTGCGGAGGAAGCATGCGACTCAGTGCTTCAAAACGAGGCTGCAAGACCTGGCATCGACTGCACCACCCCGACGCGCCGATCACGGTCAGGAATTCGGCGTCAGGACGCGCCAGGCGCCGTGCGATCTCTGGCGCGTGATCCCAGGGATTCAACGGTTCGTTCATGCCTTCACTCTGGCTCACCAGTTCCAGCTCGTGGTGCCCAGCGTCGCAAGCGCGCGATCCTGGGCGGGAGTCGGCGCGCCGACATCGAAACACGGCCCCGGCCCACGTGCGAGCTGCAGGAGCAGCGCAGCCTGCCAGCGTTGCTGCTGAGAGGCCCTCGCGTTGCCCAGCATCTGAAGCAACGACGATTCGGTGACCGCCTCACCGCCGAGGTATCGGCGGGCGGCGTCGAAACTCGACGACAAGGCGGACCACTCTCGGCTCAAGACCTCGACGTCGGGCCAGAGCAGCGCACCGTCCGGGTCCCGTTTCGCAGCCGCCGGCACGTAGGGGTTGTCCATTGCCTCGTCGGCGTCGTCGGGGGGCTCCGGCGCCTCACGCCAGCGCTGATGCCCGATGCGCGCCCCGGTGATGTGCGCGAAGACGTCGCCTGCGAGGCGGGCCAGATTGCTGGACGGCTCGACGAAGAAACGTCGGATTTCATCCTCCTGGCTCTGATGCGCCATGCACTGCAGCAACACCGGCAACCAGCGCGGATCGCCCTGCAAGCGGATGGCTCGCAGCGCCTCGCGCCACCGCTGTCGATCCTCATTGCCTTCGACCAACATTCGCTCGATGGCAGGCACAGTCGTCGCGGGCGCGGCGCGCCAGAGCCAGACGAGCAGTTCCTCGTCCGCGACCTGCTCCGGCGCCGTGATCCAGGCATCGAGCAGGACGGCCTCGGCCTGCCGCCAAGCGACACCGCCGTCGGCCGCGGACCCGATCAGACGTCCAATCGCCGCCGCGGCGACGCGCTTGGTCTCCATGCAAGAAGAAGGTTCATTGAGAACTGCCAGCAACGCGGGCAGGGCCTCGGCGATGCCGCAGGCCCCCGCCAGTCTGGCAGACTCGATGATGACCGATGGCTCGGCGCCCTTGGGCAATGCATCGTGGATCAACGGCGCCTGGAGCGTCGGCATCGAATACGCCGCGATCAAGGCAGCGCGTCGCCATAGCGGCGATCCCTGCTGCCACCAATGCAGGGCGAGCTTCTCGGACAGCGGGTCGCCACGACGGCGCGCCGCGCTCGCCAGACCGATGGCGATCGCATCGCCTCGCCCGGCCTCGGATTGGGCTTGGGCCAGGAGCTGAAGTTCTTCCAGCCAGCCCGGCGAGCCGACCTCCATCGCATGCAAGGCCAGAATGCCCGCCACGAACGACTCGTCGCTGGTGCCCCAGCGGTTCAGCCGGGTCTTCGCGGCCGACCAGGCCACATCGCCGATGGGCGCACGTGCCTGCGCGGATTCGAGCTGCGCAACACGCAGGCCCTCGAGATGCGCGTCGAGGAGACGCTCCATGCGCTGGAGACTCTGCCAGTCGTGCTCCGTGGCGGAGATCGCGTCACCGTGGCGGGCCCAGTAGAACGAGGCGTCTTCCGCGTGGCGCTGCACGATTGCCGGGATCACGCGCAGTTGCCCGTGGTCCGATTGAGCGGGAACGTGCGTCATGTCCGGGCCTTCGCCAAGCGCGTTCGAACCATCACTTCGGCGGCGTCCAGACCTTGTCGCGATTGGTTTCGAACCACTCGCGCACCTCGTGGTCATGGAAGATCTCCGTCCACTGTCCGTCCCGCTTGTAGGCGGCGCCACCGTAGCCAGCGAGCAGGAGCACGCCGTCGCGAGTGGCGAGATTCCCCGAGCAGACCCTTACCCCGGAAGGCACATCGGCAGGGATCAGTTCATCGCCCTTCAGCGTCCAGATCCCATAGTCGCTGGTCGCCCACAGTTCGCCTTCGTACCAGACCAGATCCTTGATAGGCAACGACATCTGATCCTTGGTCTTCAGCCGTTCCCACTTGTCGCCTGCCCCGCGATAAATGACCGTGCTGGCTGCGATGTACACGTTGCCATCGGGCCCGCACTTCACCGCAGACAAGCCCCAGTTGCTCGGGAACTTGCAGCGACGCCAGGCCTTGCCATCGAAATGCCAAAGATCGCCACTGCCGCCGACGGCATAGACGTCGGTTTCGGAAAATCGGTCGAAGTCGTGGAAGCCGCAGTCCCGGAAATCGGATTCGCTCACGGGAATGGCGCCTCCAACAAGTTCCCAGTTGGAAGCCCCGACTCGCTTGAACAGCTGCCGCTGTGTGGCACAGGCCAGCAGTTCGCCGCCGAAGGCCTTTGCCCGATTCACCGAGCCGGCCAGCAGCCCGCCGTTCCCCTTGTAGGGGATCCCAGGCTCAAAGCCGTTCGAATTCGGGTTCTGCGCCCAGACCTTCGCGTCCGCGTCGACGACGAGGATCTTCTCTTCGGGAGCGTAGCTCATCGCACACACGCTCGTGTCCATCCCGGCGAGGTGCATGTGCCCCCATTTCTTGTCTTCTGCATTGTTCAGCCGGAGCACGAGGATGCGCTTGGCAAGCTTTCCCTCGGGAGGGGCGTCCTGCGAGTCGCGCCAGCCCTTTCTCTGCGTGTAGTCCTCGCGTCCGAGCAGATAGAGCGTGTCCTTGTCCTTGACTTCGCAGTCGACGAGGTTGTAGCCCGCAATGCGCGGTCGGAGCGTCTCGATCGCAATTCCCATCAGAAGTTATCTCCAGCAGAGTCGGCGCTTCCGAAGCCCCTTGGATCAAGCTTCCAAGCGCGCGTGGATCCTGTAACCCCATCACAAGGTCAGCAGGGCAGACTCATCCCTTCGCCCAGTCCGCAACAGCGAACTCCGACCAGAGCTGAGGTAACTCGATCAACGCGCCCTGGTGCGGGTCCCGCAACTGGGCACCCTCTATCGAGAGAGGATTTAGACGAACCCGGTCGAACGGTGCTGCGTCCGGATCGATGTTCACAACTACCGCAGCCTGGACACACAAGCCGTCCCGCCATCTCAGCAGCAACGGAAGGTCCGGCGGAATGAAGCCGGACAGAAAGTCCGCGTGCTCTTCGAGATCAAGCCACAGCCAGGCCACGTGCGGGGGCACGGTCACCTTGCATACCGCCTCAAAGGCAGGGCGCAGCCGCTGGCATTTCTGGCACCAGGCCTCAGCGCCAATCACGATCATCAGCTCTGCTCCAGGCGTCTGAAGATGCAATCCGAGCGCTCGAGCATCGCCCCAAGGATCGAAAGTCGGCATGTTCAGGCCGCCGCGACGCCCATGCGGCGCAGTTGCTCACTCTGCACGTGAGCCGGTGCACGGAGATCGAGCGGGTAATCCGGATGCATCCACGACAAGGCATGCGCGGCGACGGCACGCAACGCCTGAGGTTGATCGGAGCCAGGGTGAAGGACCGAGCGCAAGTGCTGCGCGACGACCTCCTGCCCCAGAAGACGACGCGCGCCGTTGCCATGCGTCTGAGAAGACGCGCCATGGGCGAGGATTCGCGCGACATCCGGCAGAGGAAGTCCCGCGTCTCCGTCCGATCGCGCCGAGTTCAGCGGTGCGTCCAAGTCGATCTCGGGTTCATCAAGCGCCAAGTCATGCGCTTCGATGTCGACGCCAGTCATCGCATGCCACGTCCAACCGGCCCATCGCGTCTCGCGTTCGTCGCCCATCGCTGCGATGACAAAGGGCAAATGGCCAACATCTCCATGCACCATGATCGCGTCCAACGCCATGCGGCGCGGCAACCGGTCGAGTAGCGCGCCCATGCCTGGATGCCCTGGCGGCGCGAACCACGCCAGATGCTTCAGCCAGCGGCGCAGACGGCGTTCGGCTTGAGCGCGAGGCCAGCCTGTCAAAGATGTCCAGACAACAATCTGCTCCGCCACGCTGGGCCAGAGCTGAGCGGCCGCCGCGCGACCATCCGACTGTTCGAGGCGGGCTATCGCGATGGCGCATTCAGCGCGAACGGAGAGACTCTCGTCTTGGGCCAGCCCGCTGATGGCGTGCTGATCACGGCCTCTGGTTGCCCTGCACGCGGCGGCGCGCACATGTGCGTCCGGGTGCTTCAACCACGCTGATGCGCTGAGGACGTCTTCGCGCACGAGCGCGGAAGCACGAAGCGCGACAGCGATATCGACGGAACTATCGCCAGCAAGGGCAGCGCGCACCCAGACCGCCCGCTTCTCAGCGGTCGTCCAGGCCAACGCGGAGATTGCACCTCGGGCCAGCACATCGGGGTGGGCTCGAACGCCACGCATGACGCTCGCCATCGCGGGCGTGGATTCACCGTTTCCATGCTCCAGCGCGAGCAACATCGCAACGAAAGCTTCGCCGGGCTTGCGCCAGCGCTCGAGATTACCCTGAGCGATCTTGACGCCCTCCTCGCCAGCCTCGATCAGGCCTTCGAGATGGGCGCCGAGTTGGGATTGGAAGCCGGACACGGCCGCTGCACGCAGAAGAACGGACGACGGCGCGCCATCAATCTGACTCCAGTAGAACGCCGCATCGTCGGCATGACGGCGAACGATCGGAAGAATTATCTGCGGCAGGATCGCGACGCGATCCTGAGGACTCGACGGAGCCATGCCGATCACGCGTCAGGTTCGCCGTCGAACAGGACGTTCCAGTTCCGCCCGTCATACATCGTGGCGCCATACATGCCCGCGATCAACAACTGCTTGCCGTCGGGAGAGACATCCAGACGCTGGGCGTGCACGGCCGTGTTCGCCGGCATCGTTTCGCGCTTGGCCTGATGAGCACCCACCATCACGCCGTCCTCGAGCACGAAGCAGCCCGCAGAGTCATTGCTGCAGTAAAGGCGTCCGTTGAACCAAACCGAATCCTGATAAGGCAACGAGTTGTCAGCTTGCACGATCCGTTCCCACTCTTGGTCGCGCCCCTTCCACACCGAACCACGGATGTCGGTGATGTAGGTCGTGCCGTCCGGTGCCACCGCGACGGTATGGAGACGCAAATTGCCCGGGAACGGCATCTGTGTCCAGCGCCCCGCCTTGCGACGCCACACGGCGCCCGCGCTGCCCACGGCATAGAGATCGTCTTCTGACAGCCCGGCCAGATCCTGGAAAGCCGAATCGCCGATCGCGGCCAGTGCAGTTTCACGGTCGCTGCTTCCGATTTCGGCCGGCAACGGAATGTCCGCATGTTCCTTCCACCGCTGGGGACCGACCCGTTCGAACACTCGGAACGGTCCGCCGAGGGCGTAGACCGTCGCACCAACACGCGCTGTCTTCAGGACACCAGCGCCGAAATCGCTGTAGGCATCCGGCCCCAGCTTGCGGACTTCGAAGGGGATATCTTCCTCACGTCCCTTGTGGGACTTCGGCTTGTAGGCATAGACCTCCAAGCCGATGCCGACCGCGACGAATTCGGACTCCTGCGGTGCCCATGCACTGGAAAGCTGAGACCCGACACCGAGCCCATTGGCCGACATGGAGAAAAAGCGGGTTTCCATCGGATTGGCCACCTTGACCGCCAGCAGACGAATCTGGAAGCCATCCTCCATCTGCGCGTCGTCATCCAGCTCTTCGAAGAGGAGGAAACCCAGGCGGCCGTCCTCGAATCCAATGGTGCAGTCGCGGATGAAATACCCCGACATGAAACGATTCCAAGACTCACGATCGAACATCTCTTCAACTCCTTGCGAAATCAATCCTCGGCTCCGTCATCCTGAGCATCAGGCTGAGCGCCCGTGCCATCGTGAGGAGTAACCTTTGCATTGTTGCAGTCTGGACAGCCAGGCTTCTTGCTCGCGGCCTCGCCGCAGTAATAGGAGTCCAACTGCTCTTGCAGACACTTCTTGCTGCAGCCATACATCTTGGCGATCTCGTCGACCAACAAGTCGCGAGCATCGTTGTAAGGCATGTCCTTCTTGCCGGCGGCACCCTTGAACTTCAGCTTCGCCTTGGTCAGCGCGTGCATCGCACCGTGGGACCCCATGTGCTGGTTGTTGCCCTCGACGCAGATCGTTGGCGAGCCAGCCTCCGTATAGCCGTCCCAGCAATCGCGCGTGGGCATCTTGCCACGAGGCATCGACTTGATTTTTCCCTTTGCGTCCAGGTTCTTCGGGTCCGCGGCCCAGGCTGACTTTGCTGCGGCAGCCTTTGAGCCGCTATCGCGGAACATCGCGTCAGGCAGCAAGTGGTGACCGGTCTGGCCGGGGCAGCAGCCTTTGCCCGCCCACTTTGCCGCACCGTCCTTGCTGAAAGGGACCAGCATGCACTTGCGCGCTCGCAGACAGGGATCCGCCGCCGCATAGGCCGTCTGGATGTCGGCCATCACCGTGTTGGCGACCTTTTTTTGCTCAGCCTCGCTGAGCTTGTCGAAGTTCGTGAGCTTGTCCTTGTATTGATTGAGCGTGCCGGAGATTTTTCCCCCAGCCTCTTTCAGCCGTTCGACTGTGCCCTTCAATTCGTCGACCGTCTTGCGCATCTCTCCGATGCGGCCGGCTGCGTCGTAGGCAGTGACGGCGACATCGACTGCGGTCAGCACCCACCCGACAATCGGAATCCAACCGGTCAGGCCGCGCCGGACCGCGAGTTTGGCGATCTGCTTGCCGCTGTACTCGAGGATCTCCTGCTCGATCTTGGCAATCACAGAGTTCTGCAGAGATTCGCGGATCGCGCTCAAGGAGGAACTGATGTCGCCGAACTCCTGGAACCATTCCTTGAAGTTCCCCAGCCCCGGCTGAACCATCAGAGGTCCGCAGTGATCGAGCACCCAGCTGCCGTCCTTGCCGGCATTCTTGTGCGACAGACGGGATGCGGGACGCCCCTTCCCCCGCCCCTTGTTCTTGTCATCCGGCGCGCACTTCTTCTCCATCTGCGCCTTGTCCTCCGCGCAGGCGGTCTTGGCCGCATTGGTGTCGAGGTAGTAGCTGGTGGGCGTATTCGGTGCTGAAGCCATCGCGCGCTCAAGAATGGTTATGCGTCATCGGATCGAGATGACGGCACACGTTGAGCCCCTCCACCTTGACGTCGGAACTCCAGTTCACAAAGTAAGCATCACCCGTGATCGTGTGTGTCGCCACACCCATCGGGAAACTGCGCGTCGCCGGCTCGTTGCCAGTGGACTTCGTGAGGAACGACTTGTCGCGCAGTGCCAAAGGCTTGCGGCAGATGAAGACCGTCGTGCTGCCCTTGGTCAGCTTCGTGGCGAAGGCCGTGTTGCTGTACGGAATCACGACGGGGCCTGCGGCGGGCGCCGGCGGACTCCAGCAGGGATCGGGGCCTATGGTCGCCTTGCCATCGGCGGCCTTGGAGCAGATCTCGTTGTCGTTGGCGTAGACGTGGGTTTCCATGGCGTCAGTCGGCTCGGGCCCAGGCGGGCCGCATTTCAAGGATCACCGCCGCGCGCAGGCCGCGATCGTCGGCCAGGTGCATGACGTGATGAGAAGAAGTCGAAACCGGCCATTCGCGCGGACGCGCCGCGCGGCGGGCTCGATGCCAGAGGTAGGCGATTGCCGCGGGCCCCAGCGCCGCGCCGACTTCGCCAAGACCACTCGCCGGCGTGACATGCGACAACTGGTGGCCGCCATTTAGCAATCGGGTAAAAGCCGTTGCGGACTCGCGCGCGTAGAACGCCTCGCCGTTGACATCGCTGATGCGCATGGCCAGATCGGCGACGCCCACGTCCGCAGCGCCGCAGGCGGCGCGCACCGCCGCAGTCAAGCCTTCGGCGCGATTGGGTACCGCACCATCCCAGTTGCCTGACTCCTGCGCGGCGCCCACGCCCCGCAAACCCAGCGGACCGCCCTGCCCACGTTCCACGAGCACTGCCGCGGCAGCCTCCCCGGGGAAGAAGCCATCGGGATTGCCCGGTACCTGCAGGCGCTCATGGCGCAGCAGCAGGTTGATCCGCTTGGCGTTCAGCAGGCTGCTCGCACCGGCCATCAATACATGACGGACGCCGTCCTTCTCGTCCACCAGATGCTGCGCACGCGAGCACAAGGCCGCGAATCCGGCGCGCCCCGACGGAAGGATGGCGCTGCGGGCGTTGAATTGCAGGCCGGTCAACTCACCGACCCTGGAAAAGAGCTCAGCGCCCCACGTATCTGACGTATCTTCTACGTCGTCGCAGAGCAGCAGGAGCGCGCACTCGGACGGAACGAAACGCTTGCGGCGATCGGTCGGCATCGCCTGCAGCGCATCCTGCACCGCCAGCGCCATCCACTTCGCCACGCGCCCGACGCCCCAAGACTTTTCCCCCTGCAGCCGCGCCACCCGCACCGGATCGCCAGCGTTGGTCTGGAACTCGCTTTCCTGGAAATGATCGAGATTGGCGAGCAGGGCCGGAGAAGCCGCGTCCAGGCGCTGCCCCACAGCACAGCACAGCCCGGCGGCCACTACATCGAGAGACAGCCGCGCCGATCGCGCTTCCGAAGCTGGTTTGACAGATTGATTCATCGTCATCGCATCACGCGCTTTGCGGCTCCGCCGAGCTCTGTGCCGGCACGTCATCACGGCAGCCTGCGCATCCGCCTCCGAGCCGCTGCTTGTCCCACCAGACCGGATCGATCGGGCCGATGCCCACCTGCTTGATCTCCTGGATGCGACGTTTAATGGGCAACGTGGCCCGCCAGACCACGCTGAAGCGGCCTCGCTCCATTTCGAAGAAGAGCGTGTCGACGTGCGCCGCCGGTGCGGCCTGGCTGAAATCGCTGCGCAGCACCCGCACCTGCATGTCCAGCTTGGGCAGGACAAAGCGCAGATCGGGACGCCCGTGAGCGAGATGCACGAGACGTACTGACTCCCCTCCCAGCGGATACGGCATCTGTTGATCCAAAGGCGCGCATTGATTGAACCGGTCGTCGAAATCGTCAGGCAGGAGCGGAAACACATCTCGCTGCCAAGCTTCGTCGTACGTGCCGGCAAAGCCACGGCGCGGCTGCCAATGCCGTCCGACGGCGCTCAACGCGACCGGCAATCCATCGACTGTCGGTCGCTCCAACGGCTGTTCAACGGACGTCAACTGCGGCGCGGATGCTCCGGCAAGCTGGTCTAAGGTGGCCGCGCCAGCGAACCCCAGACCCACAGGATTGGCATCCAGCGCCTCGCACAGTCGTTGCCCATCGCGCTCGTACCAACGAGCACCACCAAAGGCTCGTCCAAAGTGCATCGGCACCTGGAGGAATGGCTCCGGCTCTCCAAGTTGATAGCCTTTCGCATCGTTGCCCGAACCGCTCCACACACGTGGCCCGGCCACGCGGACGCGCTTGAGCAGGGGGCCGATCTCGAACCCGGCCACCAACTCACGCACCGGCACACCGCCCGGTGCATGAGCCGTCGCATCGAAGATGACGTCGCATCGCGGCTTGAATCTGGCGAGGTCCGCGCCATAGCGCAAGGGCGACTCGCTGGGATCACCGAGGTACTCGTCGACGATGGCGATCGGCTCAGGAGGAAGCGGTCGCGGCCGCTGGCCTGCTTCCGGGATGCTCCACGTCGCCTTCGCGACGACCACGAGATGCTCGCGGCCTGTCACGTCCGGCGCAACGGTCACTTCCGTCGCGAGATGGCGGGATCCGACTTCGACCTGCACGCCCGCCCCTCAGTTCACATGCACCGACCCACCCACGATGCGCTGCGTCGCGCTCGCGTGGCTGGTGATGTAGGTCCCGCGCAGCTGGATGCGGCCGTCGGCCGTCAGCACGATGCACGCCTCGCCGCAGCGCAGCTCGAGCTCCTCGGCCGCTTCGATCACCTCGCGATGACCGTCCACCGTGATGACGAGCCCTTCCGGCGCCTCGTCGTGGCCAACGGGTGCCGGCTGCGCTTCCCGCGCGGCCTCGCCGTTCCACAGCAAGCCCAGCACGATCGCGGAGCCGCCGGCAAGCACGCTCAGCGCGACCCCCTGGCCTTCGTGTTCCGCCGACAGCGGCACCAGGCTGTACGCCACGCCCACGAGCCCCAGCCCGGGGACCATCGCCGCGCCGGTCGCGCCTTGCGCGGGCACCGCCTGCAGCGTGCCGATGATCACCTGTCCCGGCACCGGCATGACGGCCGCCTGCGAGCCCTGATTCAACAGCGTATGGAACGGGGACGCGTCCTGCGCCGCCGCGTCGACGCAGTGCGTCGGCAAGTCGAGTCGCTCCACGTCAGTTCTCCAGGATCTTCTTGCCCTTGACCGTCACCTCGCCGTCGGCCTTGAAGGTCTGCTCGCCGGTGGTGCCGACGCTGAGCGTGTGGCCGTTGAGGATGATGGTGCCGTCGGACTTCATCGTAAGGCTGGCCTTGCCCACCGTCAGGTGGATCTCGTCCTTGGCATCGACGGAGTACACCGCGCCGCTGCTGATGGTGTAGTCCTTGCCCACCAGCGTTTTCTTGTACATGCCGACCTGTTCCGTCTGGAACGCGCCGACCGTCGTGTTCATCATGGCGCCGACGGACGTCTGGTACCCCAGGCCGATCGTCAGCGCCTTGGCCAGCCCGATCGTCTCCGCCTTCGCCAGCGCGATGGTTTCCGTCTTCGCGCCACCGATCGTCACCGACCGGTTCGACCCGATGCTGATCGTCTCGTTGATGCCGACGTCTTCCGTGCGGTTCATGCCGATGGAGATCTTCTCGTCGAGGTCGACGCGCTCCGTGCGGTTCTTGTGCACCGTGATCGTCTCGTCCAGATCGACCGTCTCCGTGCGGTTGCCCTTCACGAACACCGTCTCATGCCGGTCGATCGTCTTCGTCCGGTCCCTTCCGACCCAGTGCGTCTCGTCGTTCTCGACCTCGATGTCCTGGTTCTTCTCCGCGTGGATCCACAGCTGCTCGTCGCCGTGCTTGTCCTCGAACCGGATCGCGTTGGCGTTGCCGTAGCTGCCACCC